>ULTJ01040642.1_pt1 | contig 32907 bp, 30 predicted proteins | sample 1957491 | NCBI WGS metagenome assembly ULTJ01 (sample SAMEA4835731, study PRJEB28245) | human gut metagenome | biome: gut microbiome; material: fecal sample | place: Denmark | collected 2008 | reverse complement strand
GGAAAGAAGGACGGTGGAGCAATGCTTTTGATGTGTCTTTCATAAAAATACGTCCTGTTTCTTATAAAGAAGACAGCAAAATGTTTATCACATTTCCCGGTATGCCGCCGTCTCATGGGGGAGCCGCCGTTTTGACAAAAGGGATCAATACACCGGATGCGGGAAACCGCCGGCTGTTCCACTGGACAGGACTTTACGATTTTGAAAATTCCGTGCAGGGGCAATTGCGTTTTGATGCAGGATATTTTAATGAATCTGTTCATTCATCATATGCTGATGCCGATTTGAGCATGAGGGGCAAGAAGGTGCCTGTATACAGGGGACGGCGGGAAAATATCAGCAGGGATGGATTTGATTTCTCCGCAGAGTATACGGGCCGTACGGGAAGAAATGATTATATGGTTCGCGTGGGCATGAGCCGTATGAAGAAAGATTCCTATTCCTATAACGGAAGGAACCTGCAAGGACTGCCGCTGTTTCTTGCAGGACACCTGAATCGGTATTTCCCGAAAGAAAACAGCGATAATGCGAGATACAGTACTTATTTCCTTGAGGTGAAGGATACGGTGAAATCGGAACGTCATACTTTTACGTTCGGCGGGGACTATCGGAATATTGCTTATGAAGGGACGCGTCTTGCCGATAATGCGGCAGGTCTCTCAAAAAAGAGGGAATCCCACTCCGCAGATCATGTGGCGGTGTATGTTTCCGATTTGTGGCAGGCAAATGACCGGCTTTTCATTACGCCGTCTCTGCGTTTTGAGCATCATAACCGTTTCGGTTCGTCTCTGTCGCCCCGTCTTGGGCTGACTTATGAACCAGACAGCCGTACCCGGTTCAAGGTGAATTACGGGAAAGGATTTAAGGCGCCGACTATCAGTGAACTGTACATCAAGCTCCATCATTTTGTGAATGTTTACGGTAATCCTGATTTGGAGGCGGAGAAATCCCGCAGCTGGGACGCCGGCATTGAATGGGAACGGGGCAGGAGTTTCGGCAGGGTGACTTATTTTGATAATCGGGTGAAGAATCTCATTGATGCGCAGCCGTCAGGAAGGAATAATGACTGGTTCTATCAAAATATCAGCCGCGGGGATATCCATGGGGTAGAAACGGAATGGGGCTACCATGTGAGCGGCCGCCTTACCTTTAAAGTAGGCCACGTGTACCTTGACGCAAAAGGTGCTATGACAGGAAAGGCGGAAGCACGTCTCGACAATCGTGCGAGAAATACCTTCAGCGCCTGTTTTCTCTATGACGATCATGAGAAATACGGCTGGAGCGGATCAGTAAAGAGTTATTTCCTTGGTGATTATCAGTTTGACGGAAAGGATTATTCTTACCACACATTGGATATCTCTGCCCGGAAGAAATGGGGCGAAAAATTTTCTGCTACACTGGCACTCTACAATATCTTTGGCAGGAAGGCAGATGATCTTTACCTTGGCGGAAGGGAATGGGCAATCGGAGCGGAAATGAAATTTTAAAGGAATGACCGCCGGCAGGAGTACCGCGGTCAGGAAAGGAAAATGATGGGAGAGGTGCAAAAAAGGGGACTGCTTTATGAATTAAAAGGCGGTTACCGCATTGATATGACAGAAGAGGAATATCGTGAAAAGCGGGAAGAACTTGGGCAGATTGCTGCCCGCCTCCGTGTGAATCTGGATGTCCTCGACCTGCTGGAAAAAGATTATAGAATGCGTCTGATCGTTTTGTCGCTGGCATCGTACTTTGGCTTTGAAAAAATTACGGGCGGGGAGCTGCTGAAAGCAGCCTGTCTGGAACCGAAAGAGGGCGTGAATGATATCAAGCCGTTTTTCCATAAGGCAGGCTGGATGCCTTACTATCTGGAATATGCGTTTAATGACGGCGTGAAAACGGATTTTCATGACATTGCGGAATTCTTCTTTGATGATGTGGAGCTGTACATGGATATGTCGGAGTTTCTGTCCTATCTTCGTCTGCCCATGGCGGTACGTCTGATTTAGTGTATGGATGCTGATATCGGAGGAAAGATAATTGTTTTTTTATTTCCTATAAATTATAATAAAGTCATACAGATGTCATACAAATATCGTATGTGAAAGGGGTGATATTATGAGTTCTGTCATAAGTGTCCGTATTAATGAGAAAGAGGCCGAAATTCTTAATCAAGCGGCTGCTATTTACGGATGCGCGGTATCTTCTTTATTAAAACGCCTGGCTTTAGAAAAATTGGAAGATGAATATGATATGCAGGTCATAAAAAAATATGAAGAAGAGAGGAGAAAAGGAAAGGTAAAAATCTATCCGATCGAAGAATTATTTGAGGAATTAGATGTTTAATCATGTATAAGATTGAATATACCGATGGATTCAAAAAGAAGTTTAAAAAACTGGATCAATCAATCCAAAGACTTATTTTAAAATGGCTGAGATCAAACCTGTATGGCTGCAGTAATCCCAGAGTTCATGGAAAAGCCTTGACGGCTGATTTAAGTGGATATTGGCGATACAGAATTGCGAACTATCGTATTATTGCAGAGATTAAAGACGAGCAATTAATAATTGTTGCGGTTTCTGTATCACACAGGCGAGATATTTACAAATAACGAGAAGAAATGAATCGGAAAATGATGACAGGAGAAGGTAGAAACAGACGATAACCTCTTTGGTGAGCTGTACATGGATATGTCGGAGTTTCTGTCCTATCTTCGTCTGCCCATGGCAGTACGTCTGATTTAAGATAGAAAAAGAGCCATAAGCGGAAATATGTTTCCCGATTATGACTCTTTTGTTTTGCCCGGTTTATCTCTATTCTGCCGCGGCTTGGTGTTCCTGCATTTCCAGATCAAAAGACTTCTGCATACGGACGTAACTCTGTCTGCGTGCCCTGGCATCTTTTTCTGTTTTTTCAAAGAGGGCTTCCGCTTCTTGCGGGAAGAGCTTCTGCAAGCTTGCGTAGCGGACTTCGCCTAAAAGGAATTTACGGAAGTCGCCTTTTGGTTCACGGCTGTCCAGATGGAAAGGATTTTTTCCTGCATCCAGAAGCCGGGGGTCATAGCGCCAATTGCACCAGTAACCGCATTCCACGGCTGCTTTCTGCTCTGCCGACGCTTCGCTCATGCCTGCTTTGATGCCATGATTGATGCAGGGTGCGTAAGCGATGATCAGGGACGGACCGGGATAGGATTCCGCTTCATGGATGGCTTTTACAGCCTGGTTCATGTCGGAGCCCAAAGCAATCTGTGCCACATAAATATACCCGTAAGACACGGCAATCATGCCGAGGTCTTTTTTCTTTGTCTTTTTGCCGGCTGCCGCAAATTTAGCGATGGCTGCGGCGGGAGTGGATTTCGAGGACTGGCCGCCCGTATTGGAATAAACTTCCGTATCCAGTACGAGAACGTTGATGTCTTCTCCGGACGCAAGGACGTGATCCAGACCGCCGAAACCGATATCGTAAGCCCAGCCGTCGCCGCCAAATATCCACTGGCTCTTTTTTATAAAATGATCTTTCAGCGCGAGGATTTCTTTATATTCCGGATGAGAAGAGACTTTTGCATTCAGCGCGGCTTCCAGTTTTTCCGCCCTGCTCCGAGTGCCGTCCCCCACATCTTTTCCGGCAAGCCATTCTTCTATAGCCGTTTTTGTGTTTTCATCAGAAGAAGGAAGTACTTCATTCAGTTTCTCTTCCACCCGCCGGCGCAGTTTGATTTCGCCCAGGTGCATGCCGAGGCCAAATTCCGCATTGTCCTCAAAGAGGGAATTTGCCCATGCGGGTCCCTGACCTTCCGCATTGGTGCAGTAAGGCATGGAAGGAGCGCTTGCTCCGTAAATGGAGGAACAGCCTGTAGCGTTGGCAATAAGCATTCTGTCACCGAAAAGGCTGGTGACCAGGTGGACGTAAGGCGTTTCACCGCAGCCTGCGCAGGCACCGGAAAACTCAAAGTATGTCGGTTCAAACTGGGAACCGCGGACAGTGAATTTATTCATCGGGTTTTCCTTACAGGGGAGCGTGATGGCGTAATCCCAGTATTTCTGCTTGTCAAGCTGCGTTTCAATCGGTTTCATGACGAGAGCCTTTTTCGGGGCGGGGCATACATTGGCGCAGATGCTGCAGCCGTAGCAGTCTTCAGGACTGACGATGATGCGGTATTTCAATCCCTTTTTCGGCCCCGGCAGATCTCTGCAGATGAATCCTTCCGGCGCACGGGCTTCTTCCTCCTCGGTCACAATGAAGGGCCGGATGGCGGCATGGGGGCAGACAAAAGCGCATTGATTGCAGGAAATACAGTTTTCAGGGATCCATTCCGGAACCTGGATAGCCGCGGCAGGACGTTCGTAGTGCGATGTGCCTGTGGTGAACGTGCCGTCTTCCCAGCCTTTAAATGTGGAAACGGGAAGATCATCCCCTTCCTGCCGGTTCATGACGTCGCAAACGTTTCTCACGAAATCGGGACGGTTTATTTTGGCAATAAAGCCGCCTTCGGTCGCATGCGCCCATTCTTCGGGAACGGGGATTTCAACGGCTCCTGCGATACCCGCGTCGACAGCCGCATTATTCATGTCGACTACGTTCTGGCCTTTCCGCCCGTAGGAATGTTCATTGGCGTCTTTCAGGTATTTCACAGCATCTGCTTCGGGAATGATCTTTGTCAGATGGAAGAAAGCGGACTGCATAATCATATTGATCCGTCCGCCGAGACCGATTTTCTTCGCGATTTCAAAAGCATCAATGATGTAAAATTTCGCATGGAGAGAGGCCAGCTTCCTTTTCAGCGCTGCCGGAAGAGCGTGTTCCAAATCTTCCGGACGCCATTGGCAGTTCAGGAGAAAAATGCCGCCCGGCTTAAAGCCGCGGAGCAAGTCATATTTGTACACGTAGGACGGGCGGTGGCAGGCGATATAGTCCGCTTTGCGGATGAGGTAGGGCTTGCGGATCGGCTCGGGACCGAAACGAAGATGGGAAATAGTCACGCCGCCGGATTTTTTGGAGTCGTAAGCAAAGTATCCCTGGGCGTACATATCCGTGTAGTCGCCGATGATTTTGATGGCGCTCTTATTGGCGCCAACGGTACCGTCTGAGCCGAAACCCCAGAATTTGCAGGAAACAAGTTTGTTTTCTTTTTCGGGAACGGGAACGGGGGTGAGAGACAGACCAGTTACGTCGTCTTTGATGGATACAGTGAAATTATGGCGCGGTGTTTCAGATTTCAGATGTTCATAGACAGCCATGATGTCTTCCGGAATAACGTCTTTAGAACCCAATCCGTAACGGCCGCCGCAGACTTTGATATCTCTTCCTGCCGCAGTGACGGCGCTCTGTACATCAAGGAAAAGAGGTTCGCCTATAGCGCCCGGTTCGCGGGTGCGGTCGAGGACGGCAATCTTTTTTACTGTTTCAGGAAGCTGTTTAATGAAATGGTCGACGGAGAAAGGACGGTACAAGTGGACATTTACAATCCCCACTTTTTCACCGGAGGCGTTAATCGCGTCAGCCACATCTTTACAGATATCGGAAACGGAACCGATGGCGACAATGACACGATCCGCGTCAGGCGCGCCGTAGTAGTCGAAGAGGTGATATGTCCGTCCCGTAATGGCACTGATCTTATCCATATAGTCCTGTACGATATCGGGAAGCGCGTCATAGTACGGGTTGGCTGCCTCGCAGTGTTGGAAGTAGATGTCGGGATTTTCCGCCGTACCGCGGATGACGGGCCTGTCTGGATCCAGCGCACGGGCGCGGAATGCGGCGAGAGCTTCCTTGTCGATGAGAGGTTCCAGTTCGTCGTACTCCATGACTTCCACTTTTTGTATTTCATGGCTTGTGCGGAATCCGTCGAAGAAATTGATGAAAGGCACGCGGCCTTTAATGGCCGCCAGGTGGGCGATGCCGGCAAGATCCATGATTTCCTGTACGTTCGATTCAGCAAGCATGGCACAGCCGGTGGCTCTCGCGCTCATTACGTCCTGATGGTCTCCGAAAATAGAAAGGGCGTGGTTTGCAAGGGCGCGGGCGGCGATATGGAAGACGCCGGGAAGAAGTTCGCCGGCTACTTTGTACATATTCGGCAGCATGAGAAGCATTCCCTGTGACGCGGTATAGGTAGAGGTAAGCGCGCCTCCCTGCAAAGCGCCGTGAAATGCGCCTGCCGCGCCTCCTTCAGACTGCATTTCCGCCACATGGACCGTGTCGCCGAAAATATTCTTCTTTCCATGGGCAGACCATTCATCTACAGATTCCGCCATCGGTGACGAAGGGGTAATCGGGTAAATGGCAGCTACTTCTGTGAATGCGTATGAAATATACGCCGCGGCTGTATTGCCGTCCATTGTCTTTACGTTTCTCACAGTTCAACACTTCCTTTTTTAAATATCCGCCGGGCAACTCCCATGCGGGACGGATACGGGTTCGGTTCATAAATATTCCTTGCAAGATATAAAAAAATTATGTACAATTACATTATGAGAAAATCGCATAGTTAAGTCAATTAATGCTATATAATCATAATTGTTTACACATAATTTTTCAGCAGGGAATTATGAAATCTATGTTCATTATAGAGGAAATACGATTTTTGCACAAGAATGACAAGGTGTACATTTTTAAGAAAATATTTCAAAAGTAAGGAGCGTGTATTATGGACTATCGTCACTTGAAGTATTTCATGGAAGTAGCGGAAGAAAAAAGTTTCAGCAAAGCGGCGAGGAATCTTCATATTTCCCAGTCCGCCATCAGCCGCATGATCAAATCGCTGGAAGATGAATTGGGGATCATCCTTTTTATCCGCAATGCGAAGACAGTCGAAATTACTGCGCCGGGAAGCATCTTCCTGAACTACGCGAAGCGCTGCCTTTTCGCTTTTGAACATTTAAAGAGCGACTTTGAAAATGAATTCAATCTGAAAAAGGATACAATCCAGATCGGATTGCCGCCGATTACGGACGCGCATGTTTTCGCCAAGCTCCTGGGCGAATTTAAAAAAACCTATCCGCAGATTTCCATTGAGCTTTACGAATACGGCTCCAAGGTAATCGAGACCTCCGTGCAGGAAGGACGCATTGATGTGGGCATCATCTGCACCATTCCGAATAAAGATTTTGAATCGTTTTTCCTGTCGGATGATAAAATGTGCGTCGTCATGCCGAAAGGTTATCCGCTGGAAGAGAGAAAAGAAATACCCATGAAACTTCTTGCCGATTATCCGCTTGTCCTCTATCGCGATGATTTCAATTTACATGATGATATCCTGTCGAACTGCAAGAAGATCGGATTTACGCCGAAAATTGTTTTTGAGACGAGCCAGCGCGATCTCATGCTCCAGACCGTTTCCTCGGGACTGGGAGTGGCGATCCTGCCGAGCCGCCTTTGTCCGCCAAACAGTGCAGATGGAAATATAGCCGTCCGCCCGCTGACGGAACCGAAAATGACCCACCACCTGTATGCGATTTGGAAGAAAGGGCGTTACCTCTCCAGAGCGGCCCGGTTGTGGATTGAATTTACAAAAGATCATTTGACTCTTCTCAATAAAGAAAAACTTGATGACGAAATAAGGGGATAATTTTCGTGGACAGGTGGAAAGAAAAACTTTGTCTGGAACATACCTGGTATCTTTATCTGTGTGTTTTTCTCCTTCTCGCTTTCATTTCATGGCAGCAGTCCCTTATTGCGGATCTGCAGGAACGGATGATGAATGTGGAGGCCAGCCGGTATGATGACCAGCTGAACAATATCGAATGGGCGGCGACACTGGCACTGGAGCAAAATAAAGAACAACAGAAGGATATTTATTCTCTGCAGAAATCCAGCGCGGATTATCAGTTCCGCATCATGGAGCTGGAATGGGATGTGTATGACAAAAGATAGTATGAAGCGGCGGCTTTTCCGGCTGCCGTTTTATATTTCTACTGGAAGTTTATTTTTCCGCCTTATGAAACAGCGGGACATAACTGCAAAAACTTAAGGTTCGTGATACAATAAATGACGACTGTAATTATTTATCAATAATGTATTATTTGCTTTGGCGACGGGAGTTTTTATGCTTGGACAAATACAGGGACTGCTGATGACAATGCGCCTTTGGGATGCGCTGGATATACTTGTTGTCGCGTTTTTCTTTTACCGGATGTATATCCTTGTCCGTGATACGCGGGCGACCGCTCTTTTGAAGGGGCTCGTGTTCCTCGGACTTTTCACATTGTTTGCAGGCTGGCTCCAGCTCCATGTAGTCAGCTGGATACTCGATAAACTTATGACAGTGCTCATTGTCGCGCTCCCTGTGGTATTCCAGCCGGAACTCCGCCGTGCTCTGGAACAGCTTGGCCGCGGCAAATTTTATATTTCTTCCCGCATCATGGATGAAGCGGAATTAGATGCTGTCATTGATCATGTGGTGGAAGCGACGATGACCATGGCGAAGAATAAAGTAGGAGCGCTTATCGTTTTTGAAAGGACAGTAGGGCTTGACGACCGTATTGATACAGGGATCCGTTTGGAGGCCCTCGTGTCAAAAGAGCTTCTTGGAAATATTTTTATCGTAAATACACCGCTCCATGACGGCGCCGTCATTATCCGCGACAACCGCATCATGGCGGCAGGCTGCCTTTTGCCGCTTACCCGTGACAGGAGCCTCTCCTCTGAACTGGGGACACGCCATCGCGCGGGAATCGGCATGTCTGAACAGGCGGACTGTGTCGTGGTCATCGTCAGTGAAGAAACGGGAACGGTTTCCTATGCTTACGGAGGCCATATTTACCGCCATCTCGAAGAAGACGGCTTGCGGAATATCCTGCGGAACTTCCTTGTGCAGGATAAAGCGAAAGGCGTCGGTAATGTATTGCAGAAATGGAGCCCGCTGAAATGAAATATACAAATCTGCGGTGGTGGCTTCCTAAATTCCTCTGCCTCATGGCGGCATTTGCTTTCTGGGTATATGTCATGAATGAGCAGAATCCTCTTGTGGAAAACTCTTATACCGTTCCGGTCGAAGTGCGTAATTTGGATCGTTCTCTCGTAGCCCTTAATGTACCCCAGCGGGTGAAAGTGAAGATCCGCATGAACCGCAGCGATCTGGTCAGCATGCGGAGTGATAATATCAAAGCCTATGTCGATCTTGACGGATTTACGGACGGCGATTATCCGAACACACCCATCCATATTTCCGTACCGGGAAATGAAACAGTGATTTCCCAAGATCAGACATATTTCGATTTATTTATCGACACCTATGCAGTGAAATCACTGCCGGCGCAGGTGGAATTTATCGGAGCGCTTCCGGCAGGTTTCAAGGCGGAGCGGAAATCCACGACGCCGGAATATATTACTGTCGCGGGAGCCAGCAGCCGCACGGCTCTTGCCGACCGTGCCATTATCTCTGTCAACGTGGCGGGGAAATCAAAAGATTTCGACGAGTTTGATGCGGTGAATGTTCTTGATGCGGATGGAAATACGGTAACGGGGATTGACATCATGCCTACCCGTGTCCGCGTTTCTGTACATATGTCGGAAGACCAGAAGACGGGAAATATTCCTTTCAAACCGATAGTAAAAGGGGAACCGGCAGAAGGATACAAAGTCTCTGAAATCACGGTGACGCCGCCGGTGGCCACTGTAAAGGCACCGGAAAGCTATTTCGATAAAAATACGGTGGTGGAACTGGAAGAAATCGATATCACCGGAGCAAAGGAAAGCGTTACCAAAAAGATTGACATACCGAAACCGGAAAACGGTATGATTATTCCCGGAGCCGTTACGGTACATGTGAAAATAGAAAAAGAATAAACGGCTTGACGGGAAAATATATTCGCTGTATCATTTGAAAATTGCAGTGCAAAATAGTAAGAAATCAATCGCGGAGGATTTAGAATGGTCACATTGTTCGGAACAGACGGCGTACGCGGCGTAGTAAATTCCACACTCATGCCCGAATTGGCATTCCAGCTGGGGCGGGCGGCAGGCGCCTATTTCTGTAGGGAGGAAGGAACCCATCGCGTGCTTATCGGTATGGATACAAGGATTTCAGGAACCATGGTGGCAGCCGCTTTATCGGCGGGGCTGTGCGCGTCAGGGGTGAATGTGGACTTGGCAGGCGTGATTCCTACACCGGGTATCGCATACTTGACACGGACAGAAAACTATGATGCCGGTGTCGTTATATCTGCTTCCCATAACCCGTTCCCCGATAACGGAATCAAATTTTTTGACAGGAACGGACATAAACTGCCAGATCAGGCGGAAGAAGAAATAGAAAATATCCTTCGACATGACGAAGAACTGGCACGGCCTACCGGCGAAAAGGTCGGATTTATCCGCCACCGCAACGAGCTTGCGTGGAAATATAAAAATTATATCCTTTCCACAGTGAAAGGGGATTTCAAAGGGATGAAAATCGTAACGGATTCCGCCAACGGCGCCGCCAGCGGATTCCTTCCCGACATCCTCCGTGAACTGGGTGCGGAAATAACCGCCCTCTACTGCGAACCGAACGGCGTGAATATCAATAAAGACTGCGGTTCCACCCACATGGAAACCTTGCAGAAAATGGTCGTCGAAATGGGGGCGGACTGTGGTATTGCTAATGACGGCGATGCGGACCGCTGTCTTTTCGTTGATGAACAGGGAGATGTCATGGATGGCGACCATCTCATGGTGATTAACGCCCTGCGTATGAAGAAAGAAGGGCGGCTCAATGCGAATATGGTCGTAGGCACCGTCATGAGCAACCTGGGCTTCGGCAAGGCGCTGGCGGAACACGGATGCCGTACCGTGGCGACCAATGTAGGCGACCGCTACGTGCTGGAAGAAATGAAGGCGCACGGATACTCCCTTGGCGGTGAGCAGTCGGGACACATTATATTCCCTGAATTTAATACCACCGGCGACGGTCTTATCACGGCCATGCAGACGCTTATGGTTCTCCGTGACCATGACGGCCCCCTTTCTGAATTAAATCATCTCATGACCACCTATCCCCAGCTGCTGAAAAATGTAAGAGTGTACAGCAAGAACGGATGGGAAGAAAATGAACAGATCCGGGCAGCTATCGCGGCGGCAAAAGACGAACTGGGAAATGACGGGCGTATCCTCGTCCGTGCGTCAGGCACGGAACCTCTCATCCGCGTCATGGGAGAAGGCAGTGATAAAGACCGTCTGGAACGGGTGATTGATGACATTGTTTCCGTAGTGGAACAGGAACTTGGGGAAGAATAAATGCAGGTTTGGTGAACTGATTAATTTTATATTTGGTTGGTAAAATAAAAAATACTTATTTGGTGTTACCAAGGTGTTCCAAGAAAATAAAAAACTCCCGAAGGAGTCCTTTATCCACACACTGTGGGGTCACAAATGTGACGATTTGAATAAATTTTTATTTGAACTTGTGATGTTGTCAGATAGTGGTAAATTATCCTGACATGTACAGGATAACTAAAAATGAGGTGGATGTCAATCATGAAGGAAATTAATGAATATTATCTGGGATTGGATATGGGAGAGGGGTCTTTGGGATGGGCGGTTACGACACCTGATTATCATGTAGTGAAGAAGGCGGGAAAAGCTTTGTGGGGCGTCCGCCTTTTTGAGTTGGCTAAAACAGCAAAGGAGAGGCGTGTATTTCGTACAGGCAGAAGACGGATAGAACGGAGAAACCAGCGTATTGATTTTTTACAGGAACTTTTTTCCGAGGCTGTTTGTGAAAAGGATCCGGGATTTTACCAAAGGCTGAACGACAGCCGTCTTTGGGAAGAAGATAAGACGGAAAGACAAATAAATTCTCTTTTTAATGATGTCGATTTTACGGATAAAAGTTATCACAAAAAATTTCCTACTATTTATCATTTACGGCAAAAGCTGATGGACGACAGTTGTGAATTTGATGTGCGGCTGGTGTATCTTGCCATTCATCATATTTTAAAACATCGAGGTCATTTCCTGCTGGAAAATTTTGAAATTAGAGAGGATGGAGCCGTCGGATTTGAAGAAGCAATGGCTGATTTGGGGAATGTACTTGGACAGTTTTTGGATAGATCCTTACCTGTGGAAAACAATGATGCCTGTAAGGAAATATTGAAAAACAGAAAACTAAATAAATTAGAGAAATTGGAACAATTAGGGAAGTTATATGATGCAGGAGGAGATAAAAGTATAAAGGAAATTTTCAGGTTGATCGTGGGCGGGACAGCACATCTGGCTGTTATTTTTTGTGATGAGACGCTAAAGAATACGGAGCGAGGTAAAATCAGTTTTGAGGATGCGCAGTATGAGGAATATAAAAATGATGTGCAAACTATATTAGACGATCGTTTTGATGTAGTGGCAGCTTGTGAAACTTTGCATAATTGGGCCATTCTTGCAGAACTGATGGGAAATTATAAGTATATATCAGATGCTAAAGTGGCTATTTTTAATGAACACAGAAAAGATCTTACTGTTTTGAAACGTCTTCTTAAACGAGATTCAAATGTGTATACCAAGATGTTTCGTATGGCCGGTAAAAATAGTTATAGCGCCTATGTGGGATTATGTAAAATACATGGGAAAAAAGTTCCAATCGAGAAAGCGTGTACACAAGGGGATTTTGCAGGGGAAATAAAAAAATAATAAAAAATTTTCCTGATAGTGAAGATAAGAAATACATATTGGATAAAATTGAAAGGAATGAGCTTTTGCCCAAAGCGGTAAGCAAACAGAATGGTGTTATTCCCTACCAGCTCCATTTAGTGGAATTGAATAAAATCTTATCGAATGCGGAAAGATATCTGCCATTTTTAAAAAAAGAAGATGAGTATGGTACAGTGTCCGATAAAATCAGGAAGCTATTTACATTTCGTATTCCTTATTATGTGGGACCGTTAAATGGACATTCTCCTTTTGCCTGGGCAGTCAGAAAAGATGGAAATGGACACATTTATCCGTGGAATTTTGAAAGGAAAATTGATATAGAGGCCAGTGCAGAAGAGTTTATCCGCCGCATGACCAATAAATGCACATATTTTGTTAAAAAGGATGTACTTCCTAAAAACTCACTTCTCTATACAGAATTTATGGTACTCAATGAGCTGAATAATGTAAGAATCGGTAGCGCTCAAGAAAAGCTACCACCTGGCATGAAAGCTCGTGTTTGGGAAAGACTTTTTCTTAAGGATAAAAAAATTACCGCAAAAAAAATGTGTTCTTATCTGATTAGAGAAGAACATATTTCTAAAGAAGAGGCGGCGCAGATATCCGGTATAGAACGGGATTTTAAAGCGAGTCTTGCGCCATGGATAGATATGAGGAAAATATTGGGGGATAATTTTACCGTATCTGATAGTGAAATAATTATAAAGGACATTACTTTATTTGGCGCGGATAAAAAAATGCTGCGTCGCCGACTTAAGGCGCGGTTTGGATATCTGGAAGACTGTCAGGTTAAAGAACTGGTTAGGCTGCCATATCAGGGATGGGGACGTTTGTCAAAAGAATTTTTGACACAAATTTTGCCAAAGGCAGAACGTGATTCCACAGTTTTAGTGGATCAGGAAACCGGAGAAGTAATGAATATTATCACTGCTTTGAAAAAGACAGATCATAATTTAATGGAATTATTAAGCGGAAAATTTGGTTATTCTGCCGCTTTAAGTGAGGTTAATACAACATCGGTATCGGTGTGTGATAAGGCCATTTCTTACAAAAATATACAGGATATGCGTATCTCTCCGGCGGTAAAGCGGCCACTTTGGCAGACACTTCGAGTTATAAAAGAAATTATACATATTATGGGGAAAGCGCCTTCGAGGATTTTTATAGAAATGGCACGGGCGGAAGATGAGAAAAAGTGGAAAACTGTTTCAAGAAAAGATCGGCTATTGGATCTTTATAAGAAATGTAAAGATGAAATAAGAAATTGGAGTGCAGACATAAAAAAATTAGGTGAAGAGATAAAAGAATTAAGCGATGGGCAGCTGAGAAGTGATAAATTATACCTGTACTATACGCAGATGGGGCGTTCTATGTATACCGGAAAGCCTATTTGTCTTGGTAGCCTTATGGCTGGAGCTGATTATGACATAGACCATATTTATCCCCGATCTGCTACAGGAGATGACAGTTTAGACAATCGCGTTCTTGTAGAAAGGACGGAAAATGCGAAAAAGGGAGACCATTATCCTTTATCTATTGAAATACAAGGGGGGAGAGCTGTTTTTTGGAAAGTACTTTTAGATAAGGGGTTTATTTCCAAGGAGAAGTATCGTCGCCTGACAAGAAAAACGTTACTTACTGATGATGAAAAAGCGGGGTTTATTGGGCGCCAGCTTGTAGAAACACGGCAGAGTACGAAAGCGATTGCCGAGATTCTGAAAAAAGCTTTTCCGGAAACCAAAATCATTTACACTAAGGCAAGGAATGTATCCCGATTTCGCCAGTATGCGGAGTTTGTAACAGTCAGGGATATGAACGATTATCATCACGCCAAGGATGCTTATTTGAATATTGTTGTAGGGAATGCATTTTATACGAAATTTACATCTAATCCGATACATTTTCTGTCGGAGAAAAATGCGGTGTATAGTTTGAATGAAAGGACTTTTTATCAATTTCCCATACAAAGAGGATCAACTATGGCATGGGAACCGGGCGATAGCGGTACGATGGCAGTTGTCCGAAAATGGATGGATAAGAATAACATTTTATATACACGGATGCCTTTTGAGGAGAAAGGGGGATTGTTTGATCAGAATATCCTAAAGAAAGGGAAGGGACAGGTTTCACTAAGGGCACGTGGGGCATTGTCTGATATTCAAAAGTATGGCGGGTATAATAATGCAACTGCGTCATATTTTATGCTTGTTAAAGCGGAGAAAAACGGAAAGACAATTTATTTGTTGGAAACAGTACCTTTGCACTTGTCTGGAAGGTTAGAAAGTATTGAAGATAAAATAAATTTTTGTAGAGAACTTTGGCATCGAGACAGAAAAGACTATAAGAATCCGGTGATATGTATTCCTAAGATATATAAGCAGTCCTTATTTGAAGTAGATGGGTTTCGAGAACATATTTCCGCTAAGACTGGAAATCAGTTTGTTATGAGAAATGCTGAACAATTATGTTTGAATGCAGAATCCGCCCAGATAATAAAAAATGTCCTTAAATTCAATCAGCGGAAACAAGTGCAAAAAGAGTTGAAGATTACTGTACATGATAAAATCACTGAAGAGAATCTAATAAATATCTTTGAAACATTTATTTCTAAGATACAGACATCCATTTATAGAAACAAGTTTGAGGCATCCGTAGGTCTTATGATAAAAGGGAAAGGCACGTTTATAGAATTATCAATGGAAGATAAGTGTAAATGTATAGGTGAAATACTCCATCTTTTCCAATGTAACCCTGTGCTTTCTGATCTACAATTAATTGGTGGGAAGAAGGCATCTGGAAGGATCTACATGGGGAAGCGATTTGATGGAAATAAAAAAGTATTTCTTGTCTTACAATCTGTGACAGGTTTTTTTGAGAAAAAGATTTTATTGGCACCTTATGAAAAGAAATGAGTTGGCGGACGGTTGTACTATCTAAACGGGCAAAAATAGAATATAGCTTGGGATATATGGTTATAAGGGGAGAAGAAGTTCACCGGATATTTATGGAAGAAGTAGAGATGGTCATGATTGAAACTACGGCTGTTTCGCTGACTGCCGCGTGGATCAACGAATGTCTTCACCGAAAAATCAAAATTATTTTCTGCGATGAAAGGAGAAATCCGGCAGGAGAGATACTTCCTTATCGAGGGAGCCATGATTCCAGCCGGCAGATCCGTTCCCAGCTGAAGTGGGATTCTTGCCTGAAAAAAGAAATATGGGCGCAGATCGTTAAAGAGAAAATCGATAAGCAAAAACAGGTGCTGATTGCTTTTGAGTGTAGTAAAGAAGCCAGATTGTTAGAGCGATATATGAAAGAAGTAGAGCCAGGTGATATAACGAATAGAGAAGGTCATGCGGCAAAAGTCTATTTTAATGCATTATGGGGAAAGGATTTTTCAAGAAGAGATGAAACCGTAGAGAATGGGGCGCTTAATTATGGGTATGCCGTTATTCTCTCCGCTTGTAATCGGGAAATCGCCGCTTCAGGCTATATGACACAAATTGGATTGTTTCATGATAATATATTCAATCCGTTTAATTTGGGGAGTGATTTGATGGAGCCTTTCCGACCTATGGTGGATATGATTGTACTGCGGATGGCACCACAGAAGTTGACTACTGAAGAGAAGCATCAACTTATAGATGTATTGAACCGACAAGTTTTAATCAAAGAAAAGAAGACCACCGTAACACATGCGATAGGAATATACTGCCGGAGCGTTTTTCGTGCTTTAGAGGAACAAGACTTGTCTTTATTGTCTTTTTATTCAGAGATATATGAGGAATAGGTTTATGCGAGTGATGGTGCTGTTTGATCTGCCGGTAGAAACGGCGCAGCAAAGAAAGGCGTATATACAATTTCGGAGAGCATTGATTTCTGACGGATTTATCATGATGCAGGAGTCTGTATACACAAAAATTGTTTTAAATCCTGTAGCAGCAGGTATAGCGGTCAAGCACATCAAATGTATGAAACCGGAAGAGGGCCTGATACAAGTACTGACGGTTACAGAAAGGCAATATGCGGGGATGGAACTTATTTTGGGAGAGAAGAAAAAAGAAGTTATTGATAGTCATGATAGATTGGTGATTTTATGAAACTTTCCTATCCGGAGTGGGAGAAAACCGTATGTATGGAGGAACAGGATATCCCTGTCATTTCTATGGAAAATCCTCTTTATCATTATGACAGGCTGATGGAGTTGTACAGGCAGATACAAGGAGACGCAGGAGGTTTTGTTCTTTTTGAAGAGGAGACACATTTAGATCTTAGAAAGAAATCAGTATTGCTTCTTAGTCCTTTGGATATGGATTTTAATAATAGGAAAATCTTGACCAAATTATTTGCTGCACTAAGAGAAGAAGCGATGACTGAAAGTTTTTACCGGGAAACAAGGACAGCCATGGGAAATATTCTTACATATGCAGAGCATTTATCACAACAGGTACCGCTTCCTCTTACTTATGATATGGACGTCGATCTTATGGAGATGATGAAAGCGATTCATCTTCGCATTGATATGGAAGGGATGAATCTTCCAGAACAAATGTTGTCTTTTATGAAAAACTGGAACATCCTGTTTGGTGAAACTTGCTTTTTCTTCCATGGATTTCGGGATTTCTTACCGAAAGAGATAAAAGAGTCGTTTTATAACAACGCGTTAGAAGAAAAATTACAGTTTATTCTTTTAGAAGGGAAATGTTATGATAAAATAGAATTAGAAAATTTATTTATTATTGATGAAGATTTATGTCAAATTTTTGAGTAAATTTTTACCATATCCGAATTGCACTGCCAAGTGATAGCAGTTTTACTCGTAGAGGACTTTAATAGATACGCAAATTGAGATTGAAATTTGAGGTTTGAGAGTGATGTAATTCCAGATAGTGGTAAAACAACGATACTTATGGACACACATGTGGAGCAGTTTGAGAGTGATGTAATTCCAGATAGTGGTAAAACGAAGGTATCTGCGTTCTCATCAGCTTTTGGGTTTGAGAGTGATGTAATTCCAGATAGTGGTAAAACTGTGTAGTTGCTGTTGTTTGCGTGTTTGGAGTTTGAGAGTGATGTAATTCCAGATAGTGGTAAAACAGATACGGATTTTGTCCGATTAGATAACTCGTTTGAGAGTGATGTAATTCCAGATAGTGGTAAAACGAGAACTCAAGAACAATTGCAGAGTGCAGAGTTTGAGAGTGATGTAATTCCAGATAGTGGTAAAACTTCAAAATCAGTTTCTAAAGGCAACTCTAGTTTGAGAGTGATGTAATTCCAGATAGTGGTAAAACAAAGACGGAAGGCACAAAGGATGGGAATTCTGTTTGAGAGTGATGTAATTCCAGATAGTGGTAAAACCACATACCGGGCGGAGTATTCAGAGCGACTGTTTGAGAGTGATGTAATTCCAGATAGTGGTAAAACATCAATTATGCTGTGGGGGCAATTTCATCTGTTTGAGAGTGATGTAATTCCAGATAGTGGTAAAACATCGACAAGCTAATCACATTGCTTGATAACGTTTGAGAGTGATGTAATTCCAGATAGTGGTAAAACTCCGATAAGTCCCGATTATCGAAAAGCTATGTTTGAGAGTGATGTAATTCCAGATAGTGGTAAAATCAAGATTTCTTCTTCAATTGGACAAGTTCGTTTTTGTTTGGTATATTGTTTTTAGAACTAATTAGGGTGGCGGCCTCCATGGGCAATTGGAGTCCCGAGGTTATACGCCAGTCATTAGTTCTTTTTTGGTTGATAGCTTGGAACAATGTGATTTTAGAAAATGGTTAAAAGGTAGTATTTCTGTGCATACGAAGCAGAATGTCTTATTTCTTTCGGGATGCTGATTTAGGTTTTTTGCAAATATGACGGAAGAATATAGTTAATAAGATTAGAAGAGAAGGGTATATTTGGGTTCTCTTGTGCTGTATTTGATTTCTCTATGTCTCTTTTCTGATTTTCATTTTCTGGTATACTGGAAGTGATAAATGGGGGAAGCAAGCATCTGGCGTAGGGAAATGATTACCGGCTGCCGGGCGGAGAAAGGCCGGAGGGTTTTTCCGTTTATCGTTTAGACCATTCTGTCAGTAGAGGATCAGAATCGTTTTTCAGGGTATCATGTAATTATTTAATTAATAGTTTGAGAGAAAAGGAGGATCTTATAATGAATGAAGCCATTGTTGAAAAAGTAAAAGCGTTGATTGCGGCTCCCAGCTGCTATGCGGGATTAAAGAAAATCGCGGAAGAGTATATCGCCGCTCTTGGCAGTGATCGGGAAAAGGAAGCCGGACGGAAACTGGTAGCGGAATTGGAAGCGGATGTGCTTTCTATCGATGATGTCCTTGCGTTTTTTGAATCGGATGCAGGGGAAAAAACATTTGGCGCGGAACAGGCGGCGGCTTATGCGGCACATGCCCGGGAAGTGAAGGCGAAAGGCGGCAAGTGGTGCGACTGTCCTGCCTGTGCACCGGGAAGAGAGATTCTGGACAGGAAAGAGGAGCTCTGCTGAAATATAGTAATCGTTTTATGAAAAGAGAGAATATCCGGGAAGCGGGTACTCTCTCTTTTTGTTTTACCTGATTATGGAAATGTCTTTCCGTTTTCTTTTCGGTACGTAATATTGGCGCTCTTCATCAAGGTAGTATTTTACGGAGCCGTCTTCGGGAAGTTCCACGATGGTACTCTTATGGGAGGGATAGCCGAGAGCGAGAGCCAGCCTGGGTATCCATGTTTCAGGGATAGAAAGTATTTTTTTTACTTTTTCAAATTCCACGTTTCCTATGATACAGGAACCTACGCCGTGGATATAAGCATTGAGATTCATTGTCCTTACGGCGATACCGATATCTATGCCTGTCCACGGGGTTTCCGGCCCTTCTGTGCACAGAATGATAAAAGCGGCAGGCTGTTCGCCTTCTTTCGGCTGTCCCAGCTCTTTGGGAAGGGCAGCGGCAAAGTGGAAGCATGGCTGGATTTTCCGCACCGCTTCAGGGGTTTTTACAAGGACATAGCGGAGCGGCTGCCCATTCATGGCGCTGTTTGCGATACGGGAATTTTCCAGAAGTTCATCAAGTATTTCTTCAGGAATTTGTTTCTGCTTGAAACGGCGATATGTGCGGCAGCCGATGCAAAGTGTATGGAAGTCCATGGCACAGGCCTTATTTAACGGCAATGACTTCGATTTCGCAGAGTGCGCCTGCGGGAAGATCCTTGACGGCGAAGCAGCTTCTTGCCGGTTTGCCCGGGAAGTGTTTTGCATAGACTTCGTTAAAGGCGGCAAAGTCTTTCATGTCTGTGAGGAAGCAGGTCGTTTTTACCACATTGTCCATAGAAGTTTCTGCTTTTTTTAAAATGGCTTTTATATTTTTGCAGACCTGTTCCGTTTGTCCGGCAATGTCGGAGACGATGATTTTTCCTGCGGCCGGGTCGATACCGATTTGTCCGGAAAGAAATATAAATCCGCCCGCCTGCTTTGCCTGTGAATAGGGGCCGATAGCGTCGGGTGCGTGTTTGGTGTGTATGGTTTTCATAAGAGCCTCCTTTGATTTACACATGAATGATATATTTATACTATACAGCAAAAGGCATCGGTGAAACAAATATATTTCCTGTCATGGGCCGATGTTTCATGATATATGGTATAGTGAAAAGAGGAGGTTGTGATGTCTTTTGAAACGGTACAGGCTTATTTTGAACAGTTCAGCATGGCAGACCGCTGCATGGACTTGAAGGAGTCCAGCGCGACAGTGGCGCTTGCGGCGCTCGCTCTCGGTACAGAGGAGGCGCGCATTGCAAAGACGCTTTCTTTTCTTGTGGGAGAAGCGCCTGTGGTTATCGTGGCGGCAGGGGACGCACGGATTGATAATCATAAGTATAAAATGTTTTTCCATAAGAAGCCGAAAATGATTCCCGGGATAGAATGCGAAAAGTATATCGGCCATCGGCCCGGCGGTGTCTGCCCGTTTTGCCTTCCGCCCACGGCAGATGTCCATCTTGATATATCATTAAAACGGTTTGATGTGATTTATCCCGCGGCGGGGACAGACCACAGCGCAGTGAAGCTTACACCTGAAGAGCTGGAGAAATACGCGGGCGCGAAAGGATGGGTGGATGTGTGCAAAGGTTGGCAGGAAGAACCCGTTTCCTGATGATCTTAATCCTACAAATACAGGACTCTTTTTCTGCCGCCGGACGGGAAGGTGTACAAGTGGAAATATCCCGCAGGTGCGGCGCCGGCCGAAAGAATAGTGCAAAACGTTTTTTGAAAGGAAGAGCATGGACAATTTATTTCAGATGTGGTGGCCCGTAGCCTGTGTGGTGCTGGCGGATGTGATTTATCAAGTGTGTGCGAAGAAAATATCTTCCGGGACAGATCCTTTAGCCGCGCTGGGAGTGACTTATCTTGTAAGCGCCGCGGTTTGCACCGGTCTCTACTATGGGATGGGCGGAATGGATCTGCTTGCCGATATGTCCCATGTCCGGCTGGCAGCGGCAGGAATAGGCTTTGCAGTGACAGGGCTTGAAGTGGGCTGTGTGTACATGTACAAAGCGGGATGGGCGATGAATGTGGGGTTCATCCTTTATACGGCAATGATTGTGGCGGCTCTCCTTGTTGTGGGGGCGGTATTTTACGGTGAAGCGGTTTCGTTTACCGCCATGGCGGGACTGATAATCACATCATCGGGGATGTATATGATTGTGAGGGGCGCATGAATTTTTCATTTTGGTGGCCTGTCGGTCTTGTGGTCATGGCGGGCGTCGGATACCAGGTGTCGGCAAAAGAGGTGGCTGGCGGCGCGGATCCGCTGGCGGCGCTTGTAGTAACATACCTTGTGGCGTCGCTTACATCTTTTCTGATTTATGCGTTTACAGGAAAAAAGGGAGAGAAATGGAAGGAAATCATGAGCTTCCGTCCTGCTGCCCTTGCCCTAGGCCTTTCCATTGCGTTTATTGAAATAGGGACGATTTTCATTTATAAGGCGGGCTGGACGATGAATGCTTCCTTTATTGTGACGAATGCCCTCATTACGCTTTGCCTCATTTTAACGGGGGCGGTTCTGTATGGGGAAAAGCTGTCCCGCCGGCAGGCACTGGGAATCGTCGTTTCTTTTATCGGCATATGCTGCATCGTGTGGTGAGAGGGACGGGGCAAAGGGAACGTAAAACTTTCACACGCTTTTATGGCAACGCTTATGGAAGATGGAAGCGTATTGCCGCAAGATAGGGCAGTTCACCCGCAGACAACATTTATTACATGAATCCGGTATGAATAGAGGAACATAAAAAATGACGATCCGAATTGAGGGAATCGTCATTTTACTGTTTACAGCAGTTTTATGTAATCGTAGGTGGGATGTACAAGCCAGGTGCCGTCGCTCTTAAGGATGCCCCACTTTTTGTTGTCCTTCTGTCCGCCGCTGAAACCGTGCCGGAATTTTGTAACACCCGTAAGCGGATCTTTTGCATCTTCGTACAGGATATTTCCTTCTTCATCAATAATGCCGTAGTAGCTTTTAGCTCTGAAAATCCAGGTGACAGGTGTCTCATTAAAATGGGCGGCTCCGATATTGGGCGGGAGAGAAGCTATGACATCCCCCGTGGAGGTATCGAGCAGGTAACGGCGGCTGCCGTCTTTCCCCAATGCCCTGTTAAATCCGAGAAGTGTTATATCGTCGTAACGGAAATCGATAACCTGCTTTCCGTCTGACAGGTCAAAAAGGCCGCATTTTCCGGAATAGCCGCTCTTGAGCACGAGGCAGGCGTCTTCAATATCAATAGAACCCACGGTGTAACGGGAAGGGGGAATCAGTGTGCGTCCTTCGGGAGAAAGAAAGGCTGTGAGCCCGTCTTTCTTGACAATCGTTCCGTAAGGGGTCATGGGATAGACTTCATCATTCCGGCTGTCTATGACGATATGCCCTTCTTGATCAATATATCCTCTTTTGATGCCATTGTAAGCCGTATGATAATTATCAAAGTCTTTCACCTTTTGCGGGTTGATGGCATCGGCCGCCAGGATGCCGAGGAACGACTTGCCGCTGAAAGTATTCACACGCCGTCTGTATTCCGCGACACCGTACTTATAGGGGCAGATACCGTCATAGGGGATTTTAAAAAGAGCCCTTCCATTCTCGTCAATGGCGATTTTTTCCCCCTGCATGGTTTTTACAAAAGCGATTCCTTCGCTGAATCCGGCAAGTACCGCTTTGTAACGGGGAGCGATAAGCACACTGCCGTCAGGCTTCTTAAATCCGTACAAACCTTTTTCAGAGTAACTGAAAGGGTTTGAGGGAATCGTTTTTACTGCTGTGGCGGGATTTCCTTTTTTATCAATCAGCCGTAAATCTTTTTTCTTATCGCCGGCTTTGAAAAGCCCGTCCTTTTCCGGAATCAGGAATTTATAGGTGGGTGGTAAAAGAACCGTCCCGTCTGTGCCGATAAGCCCCCATTTTTTTCCGTCCCTTATCATGGCAAGGATACCGTGGCGGTAGAAACTTTCATCCCGCTTCGCTTTGGCTTCTGTATAGGAGGCAAGCGCTTTGGGTCGGGAAAGACCGATAAGCGGTTCATCTTCTTCATCCGGAAAGACGAGGATTCCGATGGAAGGGGGTGTGATGGAAACACCCTTTGTGGTTGTAGAAGACTTGCTTTCCGTTTTCACTGTTTCTGTAGAAATTGTCGTGCTGGACTCGTGGCGCCGGATATGTGTGGCGGTGGTGACGCCTTTTTCCGCCTGTACTGTATATATACTGTGCAGAGATGATGCAAGCAGGAATGCGAGGAAAGCGGCTTTCCATTTTATCTGTGTCATAAAGAACCTCCGGGTTGACGAAATAATATCATTTGTGCATTATATCATGCATGGGAAAAGAATGGAAATATCGATAGAAATCTATGAAAAGCATGTCGGGAAAATGAAAGGGTGGAAATAGAAAATATGAAACTTATCCGGCTGCTTTGCATAAGGGGAGGGCGTATCGATACAGGGAAACCATAAATAAAACGGTGCATTGTGAACCTTGAATTAAGCGCTGAGTTGTTATATTATTTATATAATGTAAATTTGGATGTATAAAAAGGTGAACAATGGAGGCGATAATGTGGAAAGGGAAGAGATATCCGCAGGAAATCAGGGAAAGGTAAAAGAACTGGTATTGTTTTCTTTATTTACGGCGCTTACGGCGATTGGTGCATTTATCCGTGTGCCTGTACCGCTTTGCCCGTTCACGCTGCAGCTTTTATTCACGACCCTTTCAGGGCTCATTTTAGGGAGCAGGAAAGGAGCGGCCTCCGTGGCAGTTTATGTAGCTCTCGGTCTGTCGGGGGTTCCCGTTTTTACGCAGGGCGGAGGGCCGGGATATATTTTCCAGCCTACTTTCGGTTATCTTTTGGGGTTCATCGCGGGAGCCTGGCTTACGGGGAAATTGTCGGAGCATATGGAAAAACTATCATTTGTCCGCATTTTATTTGCGAACCTGGCAGGACTTCTTGTGGTCTACCTTTTTGGAATGGTTTATGTATACATCATAAATAATTATTACCTGAATACGCCTATCGGTATCTGGCCTGTGGTGCTTTATTGTTTCCTTCTGGCCGTGCCGGGCGATATTTGCCTCTGCGTTCTGGCGGCAGTGCTGGCGAAAAAGTTATACCGCGCAGGACATGCGTGGTAAGGAAATGGGAAAATCGGCGGTGCAGAGAGCCATTTCCATTTTTATTTGGTAAGGAAAGAAGGAATAGGATGGGCAGGGGGCTTTTTATCACAGGAACAGATACGGATGTCGGCAAGACCTATGTGACGGCACTCCTGGTAAAAACTTTGAGAAGTGCAGGGTATGATGTGGGCTACTACAAGGCGGCCATCAGCGGGGCGAGGACGGTGACGGAAAGCGATGCGGGATTTGTAAATCGTTTCGCGCAGATCTGTGAGCCTGAGGATATGCTCCTTTCGTACTTGTATCAGAATGCCGTATCGCCCCATCTAGCAGCAAGAATTGAAGGGAATCCCGTGGAGAAGGATGTCATCATGAGTGCCTGGGAACGTGTGACAGCGGCGTATCCCTATGTGACTATGGAAGGCAGCGGAGGAATCATGTGCCCTATCCGCCATGATGAAAAAGCGGTGTATTATCTGGAAGATATTATCCGATGGCTCTGCCTGCCCGTCCTTGTCATCGCCGACGCGGGACTGGGGACAATCAACCGAGTGGTGACTACCTGCGAATATATCCGCCGCAGGAATATTTCTGTCAAAGGAATTATCCTAAATCATTGGAAAGGCGGTGTGATGGAAGAAGACAATGTGGAAATGATTGAAGAAATCACCGGTATGAAAGTCCTGGCAAGGGTGAAAAAAGGAGATACGGCATTGGATATCGATCCGGAAACGATTATATCGCTGTATGAATAAGGGAGTATTTAAAATTAGGGAAGTTGGGAACTTAAATGAAACAGAATTATTGGGAAGCGGAAGATAAAAAATATATATGGCATCCTGCCATGCAGATGAAGGACAATGAAGTATTTCCGCCGGTCGTTATAGACCATGCGAAAGGATCTTACCTGTACGGGACGGACGGGAAAGAATATCTGGATATTATTTCATCGTGGTGGTGCAATCTCCTTGGGCATTGCAATGAAGAAATCAATGAAGCACTGAAAAAGCAGGTCGATGAACTGGAGCATGTGATTTTTACAAACTTTTCCCATAAGCCTGCTGTTAAACTGGCGCAGGAACTGGAAAAGGTACTGCCGGAAGGACTCTCCCGCTTTACCTTTCATGACAACGGTTCATCCTGCGTAGAGGCGGCGCTCAAGATGGCTTTCCAGTACCACTACCAGACCGGCCATCCTGAACGGACGCGGTTCATGTGCCTTCCTGAATCGTACCATGGGGAAACGATCGGCGCGCTGTCCGTCGGATCAATGGATTTTTATGCGAAGATCTTTCACCCCATGCTTATGGACAATATTCATTTTGACGGTCTGGACTGCTACCGCTGCCCTTATGGGAAAACGCGGAATCATTGCGGCGTGGAATGCTTTGAAAGTGCGGAAAAAGCATTTAAACAGTACGGAAAAGAAACGGCGGCAGTCATTGTGGAGCCGATCCTTCAGGGGGCGGCAGGCATGCGTATCTATCCTGCCGAATATTTAAGGAAGCTCCGTAAGCTCTGCGATGCGTACGGTGTGCTTATGATTGATGATGAAATTGCCGCCGGTTTTGGCAGGACGGGGAAACTTTTTGCCATAGAACATGCCGGTATTTCTCCGGATATCCTCTGCACATCAAAAGGGCTGACGGCGGGATACATGCCCATGTCTCTTGCCATCACCACGGACAAAGTGTACGATGCTTTCTATGATGATTACGGCACGCATAAGGCTTTCGTCCACAGCCATACCTACGCAGGCAATCCCATGGGCTGTGCCATTGCGTTGACCGTACTGAAAATCATGAAACGGGATCATATTCTGGAGAAAGTCAATGAAAATGGAATCTATCTTCATGACAAGCTCATGGAAGCCCTGGGAAATCACAGGCATGTGGGAGAAATCCGCCATATCGGACTGATCAACGCCATCGAGCTGGTGGAAAATAAAAAAACGAAAAAAGCTTTTGATCCAGGAAAACGTATCGGCTGGCACATCTTCCGGAGAGCTATGGATATGGGACTGGTTCTTCGACCGATGGGAGACATTATTTATTTTAATCCACCGCTGAATATAGAAAAAACGGATTTGGACAAAGCGGTGGAACTTTGCCGGAAAGCGGTCGTTACGGTTCTAGGTGAATAAATAGGAGTGAAAAGGGAAAAGATGCCTGTCAGTGTGGAATATTCACGGCAGGCATCTTTCTTTAAAGTGGAGAACATTGGATTTGAGAAGGGTACAGTTATAGATGCCAGATTGCTTTGAATTAAGTTCCCAGTTGCGAACAAGGAAATATTGATTACAGTCAATGCCTATGTCATAATGATATCAACTGTATTTATAAAAGAGTATATATGGTGCTGAACTATAAACCGTTGTGGATACAACTGGAGAAAAGAGATTTAAAGAAAACAGATGTTATAAGCTATGGTAGGTTTGATACCTAATGTGATGGCACAAATAGGCAAGGACAAGCCTATTACATTTAGGGATTTAGGAGAATATGCAAGGCTCTTGATTGCACGTCAAAAGGCATATTCTTTTTCGATGACGAATATGTAGACAAGGGAGAAGAACAGTAATATGGGTAGCATCATTTCAAAAATTGTGGCAGATTCCAATTATAAAATCGAACAGTTTAATCAAACTGAGATAGACAGTGTAGAAAGCTTAATCACTACTAAAACGGACAAAAAAGGTAAAAAAGTTTACTATGTAAAATGCCAGATAAGAGATAAAGATATTAAGCTTACCGATGAGGAACTCGTCCGTCAACTGTATATCAATAAGCTTATCAATGAATACAACTATCCAAAGGATAAAATGAAATTAGAATATAGTGTTTCTTTTGGACTAGAAAAGAAAAGAGCAGATATTGTTATCTTTTATAAGCGTGCAACAACAAGTCCTTATATCATTGTTGAACTTAAAAAGCCTAAGCTAAAAGACGGAAAAGAACAGTTAAAGAGCTACTGTAACGCAACAGGAGCTCCTATTGGCGTATGGACAAATGGTGGACAGATTTCTTTTTATCACAGAAAAGATCCTAATTTTTTTGAAGATTTACCGAATATTCCAACCCTTGATGAAAAACTGTCAGATATTTTAAGCGAGCGTTGGACGATAGATGACCTTATCTCAAAAAATAAGTTGATTACAGAGAAAAAGAGCTTAAAAGACCTTATCTTGGAAATGGAAGATGAGGTACTTGCTAATGCAGGGGTCGATGTATTTGAAGAAGTTTTTAAGCTAATTTTCACAAAGCTTTATGATGAAATGGAAAGCGGAAGAAATCAGGCACGCTATCTTGAATTTAGAAATTATGGAGACACGGAAACAGAACTGAAAGATAAGATACAAAAGCTGTTTGATAAGGCAAAAAATAAGTGGGATGGTGTATTTTCAGAGAATGCTAAAATTTTACTTGGTCCCTCTCATTTATCCGTGTGTGTATCTTCTCTTCAAGATGTAAAGCTTTTTAACTCCAATCTCGATGTCGTAGACGACGCTTTTGAATATTTGATGAGCAAATCTTCTAAGGGCGAAAAGGGACAATACTTTACGCCAAGATATGTAATAGATATGTGCGTTAAAATGCTAAATCCAAAGGCAGATGAAACGATGATAGACCCTGCGAGTGGGTTTCGTGTCATAATAATGACAGTGGCAAATAGTCAAGTAAATACAAGGATTTTAGAGCTTCTACCAAAGTTTAAAATCAAAAAAATGAATCGCTGGTGTGCTGTTTAGAGCAGTTATTGCAAAAATAAATGTTGTAAACAGTACATTAGCATAAAGGAGGAACTCATATGTCTAAGGTTAAAAAAGACACGATTGAAGCAAAAGGTTTTGCTATTCAAATTTATACTGAAGACTTTAAAAACGACTATATAAGTCTAACGGATATTGCAAGATACAAAAATGTGCATGAACCTAAAGATGTTGTTAAAAACTGGTTACGAGTAAGAGATACAATTGAATTCCTTGGTCTCTGGGAGACTATTCACAATCCTAATTTTAAAGGGGTCGAATTCGACTCCTTTAGAAAGGAAGCAGGAACAAATGCATTTACCTTATCCCCTCAAAGGTGGATTGAAAATACAAATGCGATCGGTATTGTTTCTAAATCTGGGCGAGGAGGAGGAACATTTGCTCATCCTGATATAGCTATGGAATTTGCTTCATGGATTTCAGCAGAGTTTAAGCTCTATTTAATCCAAGATTACAAGAGACTAAAAGGAGATGAGAATTCTAAGCTATCATTAGGTTGGAATTTAAATAGAGAAATTTCTAAGATTAACTATAAAATCCATACAGATGCAATCAAAGAATATCTATTAAAGGATCTTACCAACGAACAGTTATCCTATAAATATGCAAGTGAAGCAGATATGCTCAATGTTGCCTTATTTAATAAGCGAGCAAAACAGTGGCGTGAAGAAAATCCAGATTTGAAAGGTAATATGAGGGACTATGCAAGTCTGAATGAGTTACTGGTGCTTGCCAATATGGAAAGCTATAATGCAATTCTTATCGGTAAATGTATGGAACAAAAGGAAAGGATGATAGAACTTAGAAAACTTGCAAGAACACAATTGATATCACTTGAAAAACTTGGTGATAGTGGTATTAAAAAATTAGAGGAAAAAAATAATTATTTTAAGTAATTAATAGATAAATTATGATTTATAAGTGTTGATGTTGCTATACGACTTTCCATCTGGGTCTAGTGTAATAATTATGACAGCGGCAAATAGTAGCGATGAACACGGGGTTTTAAGTCCTCTACTAGAGAAATAAAACATGAATTGATGTATTTTTTAGGTTAATTATGCATATAATCTTTGATTAAAGTATTTGAAAATTGGAAAGGAGGGAGAGAGCATATTGATGAGAAATAGTAAATTATCTGAACATACTTTTGTAAAGGGGAGATTTATAACACCATTAAATTCTTTGCCGATGATGCAAGAATTAGAGGATGAAAAATCATGGACATATGGTAGAATGCCTGAGTATATTTGGATTGGTTTGATTTTGAAATATTTTGGTAGAGAAGAAGGGTTGAAAAAATCATATTATATCATTTCTAAAATTCATAACGTAGCTCCAGATTTATACACAGTAAGATTGTCACAGATATTAAAGCTAGATACGAATATACAAGAGGAGATCTATGAATACATTATTTCTTTAGGAGTTAAGGATGCAATTTCACCGTTAACTATTTTTCTTACAGGTAGTCAAGCTCCAGTTTTTGCTAAATACTTTTATAGTTATAAACAAGGTATTGAAGATAGATGTAAAGCAATAGTTGAGACTATGAGTGAAATAATGGATCATCAGTCTAATGAAGCAACTGATATAAGATTTGTAGCAGTATATTTCAATATACTTTCGGGGAAAATGCATCTATTGAAAGAACAAGTAAATCTACTGATATCATATCCAGCATCAAAGCACATTGATGAAATAATGCGGATGGCTCGACCTATAGTTCGTTCTTTAGAAATGATGATTTTAACTTTTGAAAATACCGATTCTGAATATTTAAAAGGTTTTTGGAGGTGTGTAAGTGAAATGACAGAATGTGATATATTTGTTATTAATTTTCCAGAGGAAAATAGAAGTATAACAGCATACATGGAGAGTTTGCATGAGGTATTTGTTTATCTTTCAGAATTGCTTATTGCATCTAACATGCTTGATGAAAAAATGAATGTTTTACTTGGAATAGCAACATATTCTTATAAGCGTTTAAAAGAGATATATAGACATCAATTATTTAATTCCATCTCTGGAAGAAGTTGTGTACGTGTTTTGATAGAAGATTATATTATGATGAAATATCTAATGAAAAATGAAGCCTTTCATGAAAATATCTGGCATGATTATCAGTTATATGGTATGGGATTGTACAAGTTAGTTTTGGCCAGACACAGAGAAAGTGACTGCTTGGAAGAATCTCACTTTGATGAAAAATATATTGAGGCGCTAGTTAATGAATTTAAGGGAGAGGAATTTATTAATATGGATACAAGATACTTTGATAAACAAAATATAAGGTCTAAGGCTGAAAGTGTTAATGAGAAGAGCCTTTTTGGTCTATATTATGATTATGACTCTTCTTTTGAACATGGTTTATGGGGAGCAATTCGTGAATCATCGCTTTTAAAGTGTAATAATCCTGCTCATAAATATCATTGTGTTCCGGATATTGAAGATGAGATAGTGCTAAAGACTGTTTTACCAGATTGCGTGATGATTATGAATAAAACGATATTATTTCTAAATGAACTTTATGGTATACCAGAACAGCTACTAAATGAGGTTATAAACTATGAACTCAAACCTATTATTAAATAAAATTCATTTTATTCAAATAGAATATAAGAAATTACTTGTATCACTTTTACCAAAATTTAAAAGTGGCTATGCTCCAGAAGCACTAGATGAAATAAATTTGTTTTGGCTACGACGTATAGAAGAGGTAAAGCTGTATCTAATGAATTGGTTCCCAGGTAAAAACAGTTATGTCTTCACAGCTGCTACGTTCATGGATTTTGATGATAATGAGCACTTACCATTTCTTCTGATGGGGAATAAGCATATTCTAGATGACCCACTGAGCAAATATTCATTAATTCGAAGTGAAATGTCAGAAGGGAAGGATGCTGATTTTTTATACAAACAAATAAGTGTGACTGCAGAAGATAATCTAAAGGTGCTAGAAAATATTCATAATGAAATTCTTATATTGCCATTGAGACTTCTTAATCAATCGAATGACCAAAAAGCTTTTGAGAAAGTTGGAGAACAAGTATTTGTTAGTCTTTTTAATAGTATTTATAGTCTGAATGAATATTTTGAAAAATGTAACAGTATCGATGATATTATTCATTTCGCTCGTGACGATATTGGAAGATTAGTAATGTTTTCTGAGGATGATGATGTAATGCTAGATTTTAAAGAAAGATTTAGGATTGCTTTGATAGATACAAAATATATGGTAGATTCTAATAGGTCAGACTCATATAACTTTTTTATGCTTGTATTTGGATTTATACAACAAGCACTAGATATCATTGTATCATGCATGGAATACGAATGTATCCCATATATTAGATATCCTGTTTCTTTGCATTATATATCCATGCTGTCTCAAAGTATGCTTGACATTGAACATGTCATAATGCTTCGCTTTAGGATGAGTGTTGGTTTTGTTGTTTATAAACTTTGTGATAAGAGTAAACTTGCTAGTGTTTGTTTGGAGGATTTTCTTGAAAAAAATAAGATATATAATTTTAACGATAAGCTGTTTAATGCTCTCACTAATTATAAAATTAATGAGAAAAACTTCTTTAAGCACAAAATTACTCAGTTGGTTATTGATGAATTAGATGCGTTTTATAATTTTTTATCTGGAGAAATCAATTAATGAGGTGAAAATGGAGAAAAAAGAACATTTAGAGAATTCAACAGATACCTCTGATTTATAATTTTGGAAAACATGTAACTTTAAAACTCCTGCTCATATTAAAGTTCTTAATGAAAATGAGTTTAATCAGATTTTACTTGAAACATATACTGATGAAGTCTATTTTAAGTTAGTTAAGTATCTAGATGATATAGAAAAACAGATTATTTCTGATAAATTTATATTTGCTAAATCTAGCACTGAGGATTTTGTAAATCACATAAATTCATGCCATGAGGACGAGGTATTAACAGTTAGTGAATTAGAATCCTATAAAAGAAACCAGTTTATGATGAAGAGCTACGGATCTGTTTATATGATAAGAAAAATGATGCTATAATTGCTACAGGTATAGCTGAATTTGATGATGAGATTAAAGAAGGTTACCTAGATTGGATTCAAGTATCTGAACAATATAGAAGGCAATGTCTGGGCAAGGCTATTGTTTATTAACTGTTGAGAAGACTTAAAGAGAAGCCGAGCTTTGTAACAGTTTCAGGAAGGATAAATAATAAAACAAAGCCAGAAAAACTATATGAAAGTTGTGGCTTCGAAGATAAAGTTTTATGGTATATTCTTATGGAGAAAGACTAATAGTCCACCTGAATATATATAAAATTTAGTATCTGTAAGTGTTGATATTGCTATAAGACTTAACACCTGGATTTCGTGTCATAATAATGACAGAGGCAAATAGTTCAATGAAATCAAGGGTTTTGAAGCTTCTACCAAAGTTAAAAATCAATGAAACTGATAGCTTGTGTGCTGCTTAGAGCCGCTATCTACCAAAATAATGGTTGTAAGCAGCACATAAGCTTAAGAGAAAAATGAGGTAGTGTATGCGATTTATATTGAAAGTTATCTTATTTCCGATTAGTCTTATCTTATCAATTTTGACAGCTTTTCTGACATTCTTACTTGGCATAGGAACGGCGTTACTGTATATCGTTATGATATTCTGCATATTTGGAGCATTAGCTTCTTTCGTTCAAGGAGAAATCGGAATAGGTATATCTGGATTGGTTATCGGCTTTCTGTTTAGCCCTTATGGACTTCCTATGATAGGTGCAACAGTGATAGTGTTTATCGAATTGATAAATGATAGGATTAGGGCGATATAGATAAATTTCAGTTTGTTTGGAAAGGATATGGTGATTTATGAATGAGAAAG
>ULTJ01030525.1_pt1 | contig 33729 bp, 20 predicted proteins | sample 1957491 | NCBI WGS metagenome assembly ULTJ01 (sample SAMEA4835731, study PRJEB28245) | human gut metagenome | biome: gut microbiome; material: fecal sample | place: Denmark | collected 2008 | reverse complement strand
GGCAATGCCGCCTATACCATCAAAGCAGGCACTCCTGAGACTTTCGACGTAAAAGCTTGCGGTAAGTACTATCCTAACCGCCTCGATGACGTTGCTTGGGAGAATGACCTTGTAGGTTTCCGCGCTTACGGTCCCGCTTTGCAGGCAAGGGGCGAACGTGGCTATGGCTATGACCTGTTTACCAAGAGAGATACTACCGAACCGATGTTGGAGGGTATGTATGCCAAAGAAACCGATAAAGCCAGACGTGCCGAACTGAACGAATTGAAAAAGACCGATCCGGAAACTGCCGGTAAGCTTCTGCGTGAAATGTCTTACCACATCGACCACGGACATGGTATGGACTGCTATGCAGTGGGTCCTACGCTCGGTGCAGGTGTGGCCGCATTGATGGTGAACGACACGATTGTTTATCCATGGTGCTACAAAGAGCAGGAAATCCTGGATAACGGCCCATTGCGTTTCACTGCGAAGCTGGTGTTCAATCCTCTCAATGTGAAAGGTGACACAACGGTTGTGGAAACTCGCTTGATTACGCTCGATGCCGGTTCTCATCTCAACAAGACCGCCGTGTCCTATAGCAACCTGAAAGAAACCCTTCCGATTGTTGCAGGTATCGTGTTGCACGAGCCCGACGGAGCTGTAGTTGCCAATGCCGCTGATGGTTACATAACCTACGTAGACCCGACGAATGGCCCCAACAACGGTAAGATTTTTGTAGGCGCCGCCGTGCCTGCGGTTGTAAAGGAAGCCAAGGCCGTTCTTTTCTCTGAACAAGAGAAGAAACAACGCAATAATGCTGACGGACACGTACTTGCTATCAGCGACTACGAACCGGGCTCTGACTATGTATACTATTGGGGATTTGCTTGGGATAAGGCAGATATCAAGACACCTGAAGCTTGGAACCAATATATGGCGGACTTTGCGCAGAAGGTACGCAATCCGTTGACGGTGACAATAAATTAATGATAAAGAGAACTCCGGGCTATGATTTATTTCTACAAAAGAAGATAAGCTACGGAATTTATTTTATCTTTGCCATTGTAAAACAATTTATCTTTAATTTTAAATAATCTGATATTATGGAAGAAAAAGTAAAGAAACAAAAGTTCTTGCAACTGCAATTCTGCATGTTACTGTTAATGTGTACTTTGTTGCCGGACTTAGGCTCACTTATCGGGATACCCAATTTTGACATCCCGGTATTTTGCTGTCAGCTTGTAGGTATCATTGGCGGCGCAATGGCGTTGTATAGTTTTCACAAGGGAGCCGGACCGGTTCCGACACCATTCCTGGCGCTTGCCGGTGGAGGTATGCTCATTGCTGCGTTGACATTGATTCCTGATATGCCGGGATGGTTGAATTATATCGCCCTGATAGCTTTGTTGGTTGCTTTGTTTATGAGTAAGGGCAACTTAGGCATAGAATGGAAGAGTAGTGGCAGCCAAGGAGCTTATCTTATTCTGATAGCCATATTGCTGCATGTTTATGACAGTATCGGTGACTCCACCTTGACCGGCATTGCCGCATTGGTAGGTTTGGTACTTTACTTCATAGGACTGGGTAAACTCAAAGACTCTTTGGATGCCAATGGCGCCAAAGGTGCTTCACGTTTGAAGATAGCTGTGATACTGGGCATTGTAGCCGTAGTCTTCGGTTGGATTCCTTTGTTGGGAGGCATCATTGCAGGTATTCTGCTGATTATCGGGTTTATCTTTGAATTCCTAGGATATGGTGATATGAAACAATCCGCTTCGCTTGGTGCAGAGGGGCAGGAAGGTGCAGGCAAGCTGCGTATCAGCATGATTATTTTGTTGGTAGCGGCAGTTATCAACTTATTCCCGTTGACGGGTATGATTGTCGGACTTATCTCTTTGGTGGCACTTTATCTGGTGTTCAAGGGCTGGACCATGGTGCTTCTGGGACTGGAGAACGAAGTTGAGAAAGCTGCATAAGTAGTTGAGAAAGCTGCATAAGCTTATTTCTCTTTTATAATAAAAAACGAAGGCTTGCATCTGAAATACAGCAGATGCAAGCCTTCAGTTTCTATGGGACTATTTAAGTTTTCTTCAATAATCATTTTATGGTTGATATTTTGACTCTTTTTTGCCGAATCGAATGTTGATTCATAGTTTAGGCAGAGAGTCTCCTATCATTGTCCATTCTGAAGAAAGTTCTTTTGATATTTCATTAGTAGATGAACATCCTTGTTACCTATTTTCTCAATTAGTACTTTGATTATCAATTGTGATGACGTTGTATTTCTGGTTTTGATTTGTGCAGCCCGTACATGACTACGTAACTTTCAGGAAGTAAATCAAAAATATCAAAGTATCCTGTTTTCGCTAAATAAAATGCCACATTTCATAGTATATGCGAATTATATTTTCGCTTTCTTGTTTGCAGGTTCAACACTTTTGTTATATATTGTCACCTAGTTCCCGTTAAACCTTTTTGATACCTCTTTATTAAAAGTTTGGTCACCTTAAATAAAGTAGTTATTGAGGGGATATGAAAGCCTTTTTGGTTTTAACCATTTTTAAATAGACTCTTAACTTTTGTGTTTTATCTTTGTATCACGATGTTAAGAGGTAGTGAACTCAGCCAAGGAACATTTATCAACAATAAATATAATGACGTTACGCAGTAATTATTTAATTATATAATTTGAAAGGGTGAATTTAAATCGTCTCATTTTCTCTTAAAAAACTTTTTTTTAAATGTAAGCGATTAAAATAAGTTAAATTTATTTCTACCTATGAAAACATTTAAGGAGGATAATGCAAAACAGGATATAGAAACTTTGAGCGACGAAGTTCTTTGGAAGATGATGTTGCGCAAAAATGAAGACGCTTTGTCCCTTTTGTATTGCAGGCATTTTGACTCCCTTTATAATTATGGTATGCACTTGTGTCCAGACGAAGAATTGGTAAAAGATTGTATCCAAAATTTATTTTTAGCCCTCTACAATTTGCGTAAACAATCCCCCATTCGTAACGTCACGTCCTATTTACTAATGTCACTCCGGAATAATGTCATTGCAGCCTTACGGGAGAAAGAGCGAAACATAGGGGTAGAAGAGTTGAATTTTGAATTATCCATTTCGGAAGAAGAACTATTCCATTTTTTCGGCAATGACGATCAGGAAATGAACAGAATACACAAGCTACGTCAGGGCTATGATAAATTAAACGCCAACCAACGCCATGCCATCTACCTACGATTCATCAAAGAGATGAATTGGGAAGAGATAGAAGAGATTATGGGAATCTCGACGCACTCTTGCATGAACTTGGTGGGGCGCGCCATCGCGAAATTACGCCATTTGATGAAAGATGCATAATGGCCGTTTAAATTTTACTTTGCGTCATTTAAATAGAGTCTAAAGGGGAATCTTACGAATTAACAAAATATTTAGAAAAAAGTGAGGAGTAAAACAACACTTTTCACTCTTTTAAGTAAGAACTTCCAAAAAAAGAATATGAAGCAGACCAATGAGCAAAGTGATTTTGTGCCAAAACAATTATTCATTTTTCTCCAAAACAAGGAAAAAGAGCAACATATCCCTCAGAAAGAAGAGGTATGGCAGCGTATTATCCGCAGCCGAAGGCGGGCAAAGCTACGCCGAATAAGCACTTGGAGTGCGGTTGCAGCTATATTGTCAGGAGTATTATTTTTGCTTCCCATTCTAAAGGAACCCGATACTGGAATAATGGACTATGTGGCCAACCTACAGCAGGAAGAAATAAATGTATCAGACCGCATACAACTAATTACTTCATCAGGAACTAGCATTTCATTGGAAAAAAAGTCAAAAACTGTGGCTTATGACCATAAGGGATTGGTATATATAGACTCCGAACAATTAAATGTAAATACGGGAGAAACCGCAAACACTGCCATTGAAGAAGGGAATGAGGATGCGAAAGCGATAAAATACAACCGTCTGTTGGTTCCTTTGGGCAAACATATACGTTTGACCCTTTCAGACGGGTCTGCATTGGATGTAAACTCGGGTAGTGAAGTCGTATATCCGATTACTTTTTCCCAAGAGAAACGAGAGATATTTGTGGATGGAGAAATTTTCATTGATGTGAAAAGTACAGAAAAGAAAGTACCTTTCATTGTACACACTTCCCGTTGCGATGTCCGCGTACTTGGTACAGCCTTTAATGTGCGTAGTTATGATTCGGATTTGCAGACAGAGGTTGTGTTACAGCGAGGATTGGTAGAAGTAGCCGATAAAGCCAAAAATGTAATTCGTATGACACCCAATGAACGGACAGTACTGGTTTCCGGACATTACAAAGATAAAAGTACAGTGGATGTAGATAAATACATCATTTGGCGTGAAGGAATACTTTTGTTTGAAGGAGAAACAGTAGGTATGGCTACCCAAAGATTACATCGTTTCTATGGCAGACCATTCTATTGTTCTCCCGAAGTCCAAGATATCCGGTTATTCGGGAAGTTAGACATTAACGAACCACTGGAAAATGTACTAGCTGTAATCAGTAGTGCGGCAGGGCTACGTTGTGAGAAGAAAGGTGATGGATACAACTTCGTAAGAACCCCTTAATATATTTTATTAACCCTTAATTCTTAAGCCATGAAAACATAGTACATATAGAAAAAGCATCCGAACCATAGTGCTAGTATGATTCGGATGAGAACTTACAAAACCAATTTATTTACCAAGTAGTTTTATAAATCATACAAATTTATGAAAAACAAAAGAAAAACATTCAGCAGGAGTGTTAAAAAGACAAGATTCCTGTTCTTTTTGAGTTTTGCATGTATATCATTGGTTCTATTTGCCAATGAAAAGAGTTATGCGCAACAAACTTATTTTACGTTTTCATTAAATAACGTCCGTATCCAATCTTTATTTGACCGCATTGAAAATGAAAGCGAATTCGTATTTTTCTATTCAGACAAAGTGATAGTTCCTAAAGAGAAGGTGTCTATCAAGGCTGAAAATGAGACTGTCAACGAAATTCTAGACAAAGTATTACCGAAATATGGTATAGACTATACCGTCAATAATCGACAAATTATCCTGAGCAAAACGACTACAGTGAAAACCGTCCAACAATCCAACAAGGGAAAAGAGATAAGGGGTATTGTTAAGGACGAAGTGGGTGTTCCGATTATTGGTGCCACAGTTATGGTTAAAGGTTCTACAACTGGAGTGGTGACTGATGTAGATGGTTTATATAGCATCACGGTTCCTTCTGATGAAGCGATATTACGTGTGTCTTATGTTGGGTACGTGACCCAGGAAATAAGGATAAATGGGCGTTCCACTGTAACCGTCGTCTTGAAAGAGGATAGCAAAATACTGGAAGATGTGGTAATCATCGGTTACGGTCAACAGAAAAAAAGTGGGGTAGTCAGTTCCGTCAATACAGTCTCAGCCAGTGAAATTAAGGCTCCAACTCGAAATCTGACTAATAATCTTGCCGGGCAGATTGCTGGTTTGATTGCCATTCAGCGTAACGGTGAGCCCGGCAATGATAATGCGGAATTTTGGATTCGTGGCACCAGCTCGTTTGCCGGAGGTACTAACCCGTTGGTGTTAGTGGATGGTGCTCCCCGTAATATGCAAGATATCGAACCAGACGAAATCGAGACTTTCACTGTACTGAAAGATGCTGCCGCTACAGCAGTCTATGGTGCCGAAGGTGCTAACGGTGTTATTCTGATTACATCCAAACGTGGTAAGGCTGAAAAGCCTAGAATTTCTTTTCGTGGTGAGTTTGGAATGGCTACTCCGACACGTCTACCGGAGATGTTGGGGGCGGTAGACCATATGACATTGTTTAATGAAGCGCGTCGTAATGATGGGCTACCCGAGATGTATAAGAGTGACCTTATAGCTAAATATGCTTCAGGGGAAGATCCGGAACTATATCCAGACACGGACTGGTTTGATATGCTAAAAAAGCATACATTCAATCAGCGTATCACTTTAAATGTACGGGGTGGTTCTGGAAAAGCTCGCTACTTTGTATCTGGCGCTTATTTCCATGAAAGTGGTATATTCAAAGACAACAGTATGGAGGAATATGATTCCAATATAGGATTGACTCGTTATAACCTGCGCAGTAATATTGATATTGACGTTAGTAAAACTACTCTACTTAGCATTGACTTAAGCGGACAATATTCTCAACTAAACCAGCCAGGTACGAGTACAAATGATATTTTTACCAAATTATCCTATTCAGCTCCTCATTTAACACCGATGTACTATTCGGATGGTACGGTTGCTGCTCCTGATGGGGCAAACTCTAACATTACGAATCCATATAATCTATTAACGCATACCGGTTATCAGAAAAAATGGACAACTAGCATACAATCTACAGTAAAACTGGAACAAAAGCTAGATTTTATTACTAAGGGTCTGAAATGGATGGGGCGTATGAGTTTTGACTCTTATTCGCAATATTCCATGAAACGTACTAAGGCTACTTCAGCCTACCATGCAACAGGGCGCGATGAGTATGGGAATCTGCTTTACAAACAAGTAGTAAAAGGTGACAATTCTTTGAAAGACCCGGCAGAGAGTAATAGTGGCGATAAGAAAATTTATATAGAGACTCAATTGAACTATAATCGTCTGTTCGCGGACAAGCATCAAGTAAATGCTATGTTGCTCTATATGCAGAAAGAACAGCAATATCATAATGAAGCTTTGGCTTACCGTAAGCAAAGTTTGGTGGGACGCGCATCTTATTCTTTCGATGAACGCTACTTCATAGAGGGAAGTTTTGGTTATACGGGTAGTGAGACTTTTGCTTCTGGTAATCGTTTCGGCTTTTTCCCAGCAGTAGGTGTGGCTTATCTGCTGAGTAACGAACCGTTCATGCCCACAGGTTTTACCAATGTGGTAAATAAATTAAAATTGAGAGTTTCTATCGGACGAACAGGTAACGATAATACTGGGGGCGCTCGTTTTCTTTATCGTGAAACACTGAAAACTGATGCGGGAGGATATAATATCGGTATCGGAGCGAATGGAGGATTAAATGGAGTTGGAAATGGTATTGTAGAAGCACGCTTTGCTGCTCCTCTCTTGGGATGGGAAATAGAAAATAAACGAAATGTGGGTATTGACATCGGTTTGTTTGGAAATAAAATTGACTTGACCTTGGATTACTTCAATAATCTTAGAACAGATATCTTATTACAGCGAAAAACCTTACCCTCATTAACTGGTTTCAGGGAAAGTCCGTGGGAGAACTATGGTGAGGTACGTAATCAGGGTGTAGATGCCAGTTTGATAATGACAGAAAAATTTGGAGATCTTCGATTGACATTTCGAGGTAATCTGACTTTCGCCCGTAACAAAATCCTAGAATATGATGAAGTTCCGCAAAATCATCCTTGGATGAATATGACAGGAAGTCGTTTGGGTTCTTGGAATTTGTATATAGCAGAAGGGCTTTATACTTTCGATGATTTCGACATCACGACAGATGCAGACGGAAAAAAAATTTATAAATTGAAACCTGGTTTACCGGTATCCTCTTTGGGTTCTACCGAACCTGGAGATATTAAGTTAAAAGACTTAAACGGCGACGGAGTCATTAATCCCAATGACCAGACTCGTTATGCCGCTGACCCAAAGAATCCGGAATTGGTATATGGCTTCGGATTGAATGCGGACTACAAAGGCTTTTATGCTAGTGTGTTTTTTCAAGGAACAGGTAAGACTTCCACTGTTTTAGGACAAGCCAACGGACCGGGCTTTCATCCATTTGCATGGGGAGACCGTACTTCGGGAACACGTGTACAATCATTGAACCGTTGGTCTGAAGAAAACCCTAGTCAAAATGTGCTTTTCCCACGTTTACATTCTTCATCCAATTTTAACAATCGTTCCGCCAATACTTGGTGGTTACGCAACGCCAGTTTCCTGCGTCTAAAGAACATTGAAGTGGGTTATAATGTACCTACCAAAACAGCAATGAAAATAGGTATGCAAGCAGCTCGAATTTATCTTATGGGATACAATATCGCTGTATGGGATCATATTGGTTTGTGGGATCCGGAAATGGGGAACAAAAATGACGGTATGGCTTATCCGTTACCACGGACATTCACTTTAGGAGTAGAATTCACCTTTTAAACTATAACAAAAATGAAAGCATTGAATTTAATAATAAAAAATATTTATATCATCGGCGTACTCCTTTTGTTCACAGGATGTAGTTTTCTTGATGTGTCTGATGAGTTAGCAGGTAATTTAAACAAAGAAGAGGTTTTTAATGATCCGGGATATACTCGCCGTTGGCACCGCAACATCTTTACGGGTATACCGGACTATTCTAATATCCGGGTAAAAGATGTCAGTGGAGAATTAGGTTTGGGCAATCCTTGGGCTGCCTTGGCTGATGAATTAAATTTTGGTGATATGTCAGAAGCTGGTTATGAGGTTCAAGGAGGATTTCATTCGGGTAACGGAAAGTTTCACCGTTGGGTTACTCTATATAGACTGATTAGACAAGCTAATATCTTTTTGGCATGTAGCCATACCATTCCACAGACAGGTGACCAGCTTGACTTTTTGGGTGACGAAGAATTGCAAGAATTAAAAGCACAAGCACGTTTCCTCCGGGCATACTATTATTACTTGCTTTTTGAATTATACGGTCCTGTACCTTTATTGTATGACAATGTATTAGATCCATATAAAGACGAATTGGATCTTCCTCGAAACAGCGTAGACGAGGTAGTGGACTATGTATGCGATGAGATGCAGAAACTGATAGATGAAGAAGGTGGCCTCAAGGAGATAGAGCTAGATGAAAATCGCTTGGCTTTACCCACTAAAGGGGTGGCTTTAGCTATCATAGCCAAAATCCGTATTTTAGCTGCCAGTCCATTGTTCAATGGTGAGTATGCGGAAGCATTATTGGTAACCAACCACGATGGAAAAAGATTGTTTCCCGACAAAGACCCTAAGAAATGGAATTTAGCCCAAACTGCCATAGAGAATTTTCTAAATTTTGCCAATGGTAAATATGAGCTTTATCAAGAACAAGATCCGAATCAATCACTTTACAATCTATTTATGAAATATAATAAAGAGATTATTTGGGCTTCATCCAAGACATTTTTTAATAAATTACCCGATTGGGGATATGATTGGGTATGTACCCCATTCTCCGAACAAAAAGGAAATCAAACAGCTGCTGTAATGCAGGAATTAGTGGATGACTTCTTTATGCAAGACGGACTTAGTATTGAAGAGTCTCCTTTATATCCGAAAGAACCAGGATTTACCAAAATTGACGGACAAGATATTTATAATGAATGGATAAATAGGGAACCACGTTTTTATCAAAGTGTATTCTATCAAGGCAAAAAGTGGCAAGTCAAAAACAATGTCATCGAATTCTACTATGGTTCTAAAAACGGTGCGGATAAAACGTCGAATTTTCCGGCAACTGGATATTTGTTATTCAAACGTACTTGCCGTAAATTGTACAACCAAGGATCCAGTCCTAAAGTGCAATATCGCCCATCAATCATTTTTCGCTTAGCCGACTTTTATCTGCTTTATGCAGAGGTATTGACAGAAACAGACCCCACTAATCCTAATATTCTAAAATACATTGATAAAGTACGTGAACGTGCCGGTATACCTCTACTACAAGACATTCGCCCTGAAATTCTAGGTAACCAAGAGTTATTACGCGAGGCAGTTCGTCGTGAGCGACGGGTAGAATTGTGTACGGAAGGACAGCGTTTCTTTGATGTACGCCGTTGGATGATTGCTGAAAAAGATGGTTATAAACAAGGTGGCGATTTCTATGGTATGAATATGTATGGTCCTAGTGGAGACAAAAAAGCTTTTTATAAGAAAGTATTAATTGAAAATCGTATATTTGAGAAGAAGAACTATTTGTATCCCATACCTTTAAGCCAAGTACAAATCAGTAATCAAATGGTACAAAATCCATTGTGGTAATTGTTCTTAGGAAAAATGGCATGTAGTGACTATTACTTTGAGTTATATGTAGGAATAGCGACTGCATGCCATTTTAAAATTAAGACAAAATGTAAATAGACCATTGTCTGCTTCTGAATCAAAGCTTGCAGACATTCATAATCACAATTAGAATTATATTAACCACGGAATAAGCTCATGATACGACATTTTTTTAACGAGAAACAATTTCAAAAAACCTTGGTAGTATTGTCCTGCTTGACAATACTCGGATTACCTCAATTAGCCATAGCTCAAAAAACAATACTCCCTTCCTATGCAGAAGACTATCAAGTAGTAACCAATGATGGTGCTTGGTGCTGGTTCTCAGATCCGCGTGCTGTCTATGTCAATAACCGAATGTTCGGAGGATTTGTGGATAAACAGGGAAGTATTTGGGCCTTCAGTTATGATCCATCTACACAAGAGAGTCAGCAGTATAAACTGTATGAGAGACTGGATTATGACGACCATGCCAATCCTTCCATCATGGTTCTTTCCGACAATCGTTTGGTACTTTTTTTCTCTGCACATGGTGGAACGAAGAACTCGCCAATGTATTACCGGGTGAGTAAGCGACCAGCTGATATCTCGGCCTGGGAGGAAGTACAAACTGTCAATCCGAAAATGGAAGGTAATTTGGGTATTTGTTATAGTAATCCGGTTCAGTTATCAGGCGAGGGTGACCGTGTCTATCTCTTCTTCAGAGGTCGTGATTTCAAACCGACCTGTGTCTATACGGATGATTTGAAGACATGGAGTAATCCTATTAATATTGTACGCAATGATCCGGGTTTCGGTAATGCGGGACGTCCCTATACTAAAATCACAACCAATCATAGGAACAAAATTTTCTTTGCTTTTACTGATGCTCATCCTCGTGACCGTGCTACTAACTCCATTTATTTTATGATGTACAAAGATGGTAAACTATGTAAGGCAGACGGAACAGTGGTTTCCGATACACTGGGGGGGATTATGCCTTCTGAGGTTGATAAAGTGTATGATGCGGCCAAAACATTTGACAAGGCCTGGATTTGGGACATCGCTTTCGATCGGGAGGAGAACCCCGTGTTGGTCTATGCCCGTTTTTCGCATGGTAATAGTATTCATTCTTATTGGTATGCCCGATGGAATGGGAAGACATGGGAAAATCACAAGATAACGGATGCCGCCCAGTGCTTTATGCGTAACGATTATAACAATAAGAATTATCTTGAAACAGAGGAAAATTATTCGGGTGGCGTTTATTTGGATCATGAAAATCCGTCTGTGGTTTATACTTCCCGTCCTATCAATAATGTATTCGAGATAGAGAAGTGGACGTTTGTTAGTGGTGATAACAAATGGCGTACTGAAGCTATTACGGCACAATCTGAACTTGACAATGTACGTCCTTATGTAGTACGGAATTATAAGGTCGGACAACCTTCCGTCCTGTGGATGTACAACTATAACTATCCACATTTTAAGAGATATAACTGTTCTATCCGTATAAATCAGAAAGCCAAAGGTTTCAGTGCGGAATGGAATAAGAAAGATGTCTCTGTGGTAGCCGATACGGTTTATCGTTGGGTGATGAAGACCCCCCAACGTGGTCGGGAAAACTTTAACCAAGGATGGAGATGCGGAGTCCTTTATAATGGATTATACGATTGGGCGGATACGAGTGGTTCTAATGCTTATATGGATTTTCTCCGAAAAATATGTTCCAGGTTTTCTTGGCAATTAGGAAATAGAATGTATAATGCAGATGACTATTGTGTAGGGCAGGTTTATTTAGATATGTATGCGAAGTATAATAAGAAAGAAATGTTGATGCCTACCAAAGCTCGTGTTGACTGGATTATAACGAATCCACCGTCGGAGAATATTGACATAACTAAGGGACGGAGTGATCGTTGGTGGTGGTGTGATGCCTTGTACATGGCTCCTTCTGTATATACTCGTTTGTATACTTTAACTGGTGATAAAAAGTATCTGAAATTTGCCCATAAGGAATTCTTGGCTTGTTATGAACATTTGTATGACAGGGATGAACATCTGTTCTTCCGCGATGCTGGCTATTTTGACAAAAGAAATGCAGAAGGAAAAAAAATGTTTTGGAGCCGAGGTAATGGATGGGTATTAGGTGGATTGGTGGAAATCTTAAAAACATTACCTTTGAATGATAATAAATTCCGTCCGTTCTATGAGCAGTTATTCTGTGAAATGAGTGAAAAAGTTGCCTCTCTACAAGGTGATGATGGCTATTGGCGTAGTGATTTATTAAGCCCATCCATTTATCCGATGCCGGAGACAAGTGGTACAGGGTTATTTACTTACGCTATGTTGTATGGTATCAATGCAGGTATTTTGAATTCCGATGTGTATCTTCCTATTGTAAAGAAAGGCTGGGAAGCTATGGTGAAAGCAATAAATACGGAAGGTAAAGTGGGTTGGACACAATTGGTTGCTTCTAAACCGGGACCTGTAGAAAAAAAAGATAATCGTGAATATTCTGTAGGTGAAGTCTTAATGATTGCTTCAGAAATAAATCGTTATTTGGAGAAAAATAAATAGAGAGAAAACTTTAAAAGAGAAGAGAATGAAATTGGGTTTAATTGTTTTAACATGTTTGGCTTGTGCACTTTTTTCATGCGGTGATAAAAACGAAAGGCCACAATGGATTAGTGACGGATTTGATTGTGCCGGACAACAGTTCTCCGCTCAACTGAAAGCTGTATCAGAACCAATAGTATATCCCCGAACAATACGGAAAGACGGAAAATTGAAAGCGACTCCTATGAATGATTGGACTGAAGGTTTCTATCCGGGATGTCTTTGGTATATGTATGAATATACACAGAGGCAGGAATGGAAGGATGCAGCTATCAAATGGACTGAACCTTTGGAACCATTAAAGAAGCTAACTAATCATCATGATATCGGCTTCCTGATGTATTGTAGTTTTGGTAATGCTTATCGGTTAACGGGTAATGAGGCCTACAAGGATATTTTGGTGGAATCGGCTCGTTCGTTGTGCAAACGGTTCAATGAAAAGGTTGGATGTATTGAGTCTTGGAATTATAGAAAAGCCTGGAATGGTAAGGATGAATGGTTTTATCCTGTGATTATTGATAATATGATGAATTTGGAACTACTTTATTTTGCTTCCAAAGTAACGGGGGATACAGTTTTTACCCATGTGGCCAATACCCATGCGGAGACTACCGCCCGTAATCAATTCAGGAAGGATTACAGTAATTATCATGTGGTAAATTATGACGAAGAGACGGGGCAGGTACTTCATCGGGCTACTTGTCAGGGGTTCTCTGACAATTCAACTTGGGCACGTGGTCAGGCGTGGGCTATTTATGGGTATACGATGGCATACCGTGAAACAAAGCGAAAGGACTTTTTGAATATGGCAGTTCATACGGCTGATTTTTGGTTGAATCATCCTAATTTGCCGGAAGACGGTGTGCCTTATTGGGATTTCAATGCCGGACAGAAGGAGTATGTACCAGATTGGAATTATCATTCTGAGCAATTCAAGGTGATTCCTCGTGATGCCTCAGCTGCGGCCATTGCAGCCTCAGCTTTTTTAGAATTGGCAGATTATGTCCTTGATGGAAGAAAATATGTCAAGGCAGCGGAGCATATCTTGAAATCGTTGTCTTCTCCAGAATATCTGGCAGAAACGGGTACAAACTGTAATTTCATCTTGAAGCATTGTGTAGGCAGTATTCCTCATGGAAGTGAAATAGATGTGCCGTTGGTATATGCCGATTATTATTATCTGGAGGCTTTGTTACGATATATGAATAAATAGGATTCCTTTGGTCTTATGTTTTCTATGACATACGTTGTAAAATATAATTTTAGATAGTGACTAAATAAGGGTTATATATTAGGATGAATTTTAATATTATTTAATACCATGAATTATAGGAGTATTTCATTATCCGGAATGGCTTGTATGCTTGGATCGTTCCTAGCTTCTGCCCAGCAAGTAGAAAAACCGAATGTAGTGGTTATCATGGCTGATGATATCGGTTATGGTGACTTGAGCTGTTATGGTGGGAAGACCATCCACACACCTAATGTGGAAAAATTGGCTAGTGAAGGTGTGATGTTTACAGATGCACATTCTGTGGCTGCTACCAGTACACCTTCACGTTATTCTTTCCTTACCGGGCATTATGCTTGGAGACGTTCGGATACAGGTGTGGCTCCCGGTGATGCAGGCATGATTATCCGTCCGGAGCAGTATACAGTGGCTGATTTGTTCAAAGAGGCAGGTTATGCAACGGCGGCAATAGGCAAATGGCATTTGGGAATAGGGGACAAAACGGGCGAACAGAATTGGAACGACCTGATTGAACCGGGGCTGAAAGATATTGGTTTTGATTATTCGTACATTATGGCTGCAACAGGAGATCGTGTCCCCTGTGTGTGGTTGGAGAATGGTAATGTCGTTGGTTTAGATTCCAATGACCCTATTTATGTGAGTTATAAGAAACCTTTCCCCGGTGAACCTTTGGGGAAAGACCATCCGGAGCTATTGACAGTGATGAAACCCAGTCTTAATCATGGGCACAACCAAGCTATTGTCAATGGTATTTCTCGTATTGGATATATGAAGGGGGGTAAGAAAGCTTTGTGGAAGGATCAGGATATTAACGACAGTATTGTAGCACACGGGATTACTTTTATGGAACGGAATAAGGATAAACCTTTTTTCTTGTATTTGGCGACCAATGATATTCACGTGCCTCGTGTTCCACATCCCCGGTTTGCGGATAAAAGTGGAATGGGACCTCGCGGAGATGCGCTGGTAGAGTTTGACTGGACTGTTGGTCAAGTGATAAAGACCTTGGAGCGATTAGGAATACGTGAGAATACTCTGATTATTCTGACGAGTGACAATGGCCCTGTGGTGGATGACGGTTATCAGGACCAAGCGGTTGAGTTGTTGGGTAATCATCGTCCTTGGGGGGACTTCAGAGGTGGAAAATACAGTAACTTTGAGGCTGGTACCCGCATACCTTTGATTGTCAATTGTCCAGGTCGGCTAAGGAAAGGAACTTCTAAAGCGTTGGTTTCGCAGATTGATTTTCTAGGAACCATGGCGGAATTCTTAGGTGTGAACCTGACGAAAGAACAAATGAAAGACAGTAGCGGACAACTGGATGCCTGGTGTGGGAAGAACCGGAAAGGCCGTAATTTTGTGGTAGAATATGCAGGAGCCTTGTCCGTATCCAACGGAAAATGGAAATATATCTATTCTAACAAAAAGAGTGCCTATAATAAACTGACAAATACAGAGTTGGGAAATGCTCCTGTTGAACAATTGTATAACCTAGAAAAAGATAAGGGGGAGAAAAATAATGTAGCCATGAAATATCCGGATAAGATTGCAGAGTTGAAAGCTTGTCTGGAGGCTATTCGTTAAGTTGGCATGTAAATTATTTAATTTCTACAAGAAGTTTGTTATGAAAAAAATGAGTCTATTAATCGTCTGCACACTAATCGTTTTATGCGGATATGCTGATGATTTTCGTTTTTCGACAGCTGGTTTTTATGAATTGCCGAATATGGGGCGTGAAGTATATTCTTTGAATCAAGCGTGGAGGTTTTGGAAAGGGGATGTAGATGGAGTACCTTATTTATTGGATTATGATGATAAGGGCTGGGAAGTAGTTTCAATTCCCCATGGGTTGGAATACTTGCCTGTTGAAGCCAGTGGTGGTGCCAATTATCAGGGAGTGGCGTGGTATAGAAAGCATTTTACTCCGGCTGACAGCCTAAAAGGTAAGAAAATGTTTGTCCATTTTGAGGGTATCATGGGTAAAAGTGAAGTATATGTGAATGGTAATCTCGTAAAAAAACACTATGGGGGTTATCTGCCCGTCATATTGGAAGTAAGTGACTTGTTGAAATTCGGTATTGACAATGTGATAGCAGTTAAGGCTGACAACAGTGATGATCCGACCTATCCGGTAGGAAAAGAACAGAGCCTGCTGGACTTTACTTATTTTGGGGGAATTTATAGGGATTGTTGGTTGGTGGCTCATAACAATATTTTCATAACGAATGCCAATTATGAAAAAGAAGAGGCGGGAGGACTGTTCGTCTCATATGATAAGGTGTCGAATGCACAGGCAACGGTAAATTTGAAAGCCCATATCCGTAATGTTTCGGGAAGCAACAACCGTATGACTGTCTGCTTTTCTTTGAAGACCCCCCAAGGGGAGGTTGTAAAAGAGGTCGAAAAGAGATTGGCGATTATGAACGGAAAGGCCAAGTATGTAACGGCTGCTATGGTGGTGGATTCACCTTTTTTGTGGTCTCCTGAATCTCCTTATTTGTATCATTTAGACATTTGTATAAAGAACGTTTCGGGTCGTATCTTGGACGGGTACAGGCAGCGTATCGGTATACGGAGTATTGAGTTCAAGAAAACGGAAGGATTGTGGTTGAACGGGAAGCCTTATAAAGGAAAGATTATGGGAACCAACCGGCATCAGGACTTTGCAGTATTGGGCAATGCAGTCCCTAACTCGTTACAATGGAGAGATGCCAAAAAACTGCGTGATGCAGGTCTAAAGGTCATTCGTACTCATTATGTGATAGACCCTGCTTTCATGGATGCTTGCGATGAGTTAGGCTTGTTTGCTTTAGTTGAAGCACCGGGATGGCAGTTCTGGAACGATGAACCGATTTTTGTTGAACGCATTTATTCGGATATACGTAATATGGTACGTATCCATCGTAACCATGCTTCACTGTTCTTTTGGGAACCGATTCTAAATGAAACGCACTATCCGGAAACGTTTGCCAAGCATGCGTTGGAGATTTGCGAAGAAGAGTATCCGTATCCTTACAGCATAGCTGCTTGCGACCACGGAGCTGCCGGTGATCATTATTATGATTTGTTGTTGTGTCCGATAGAGTCCGAACTTCGTAGCGACAAGACCTACTTTATACGTGAATGGGGAGATAATGTTGACGACTGGAATGCACAGAATTCCGATAGTCGTGTGGCACGTGGATGGGGAGAGGTGCCGATGCTGATGCAAGCGGAACATTATGCCAATCCTGATTATCCTTGCTTGTGTTATGAAACCATTTGTCAGAAACCTTCCCAGATAGTTGGTGCCTGTTTCTGGCACTCGTTTGATCATCAGCGAGGTTACCATGCCGATCCATTCTATGGCGGTATTATGGATGCTTTCCGCCAGCCCAAAACCTCCTATTACATGTTTATGTCACAGCGTGAACCAAAGAGAAATGGTTTGTTGGCTGATAACGGACCAATGGTTTATATTGCTCACGAACTGACACCTTTTTCACCGAAGGACATCACGGTTTATTCCAATTGTGAAGAAGTACGTTTGACGGTTTTTAAGAATGGCCAATGTTATACTTACAAGAAAGATTTGAATCATAAAGGAATGCCTTCACCAATAATTGAGTTCACTGATACTTTCCGTTTTATGGAGTGGAAAGCTAAAGCGCGTGCAGGAAAACAAGATGAAGCTTATTTATTGGCTGAAGGATTGATGAATGGTAAGGTTGTGGCGACTCACAAACGATACCCTTCGGGACAAGCAGATCATATTAGATTACGCATTGATGACGAAGGAATGGGGTTGAAAGCTGACGGTTCGGATGTGATAACTATAATAGCCGAAGTAGTGGACAAACGTGGCACCGTGAAACGTCTGAACAATTCCATTATCCGCTTTACGGTGGAAGGTGAAGGTCGCTTGTTGGGCGATGTGGTAGCCGGTGTGAATCCGATGCCAGTGGTATGGGGTTCTGCTCCAGTTCTGATACAATCAACTGGTTGTGTCGGAAAGATTAGGATTACAGCAACATTGGAAGTCCCGGGGCAAGTACGTCCGCTAGAGGGAGTATTGGAATTTAAAAGCATACCGACTGCTCTACGTCAGATTTATGATGTGGCTGAAATAAATGATATAGGTAAAAGGAAACAGTCAATAGGGCAGAATATATCCCTCGATGAATTGGAAAAGGAAAATGCACGTTTACGGAAAGAACTAAACCGGTTGAAAGTAAAAGAGGTGGAAAAACAACAGACACAATTTGGGGTGGGAATCAATGATTGATAATATTGGAATAAAAAGATTAGTATGAAAGATAAAAAGGAAGAAACCAAAAGCTACAGTTGAATTGGTTTGGTTAGTATCATTTTAGGAGGGTGTAAAAACAAAAACTCGCTTACTATTTGTTCCTTTTTAGGTACGGATTACACGGGAAAAGGGAAAAACCGTGTAATCCTTGCCTAAGAGCAATCTTCAAGTGTATTTTGACGCAACCCTTCTCTAAAAATGATAATAAAGGATTATAAATTTCATAAACCTAAACCTGTTGGATGGTCAAAATATCAGTAATAAAATTATTGTTGAATAAAATTTAAACAGGCTCTCTATATATACAAAAGAACTTTTTCATTTACTAAGGCCTTACAGCATCTTAAACTCATATCCCTCTTCCTTCAAGAACTCTATCGCACGGGGCAGCGCATATTGCAAGTTTCCGTTACACCAAGACTTCAGCGAGTCGTGGAAGGTAATGATAGACCCATTCCGTGCATACCTCATCACATTGGCAAGCACTTGCGGTCCCCGGAGCTTCTTACTGTAATCACGGGTCACCAAATCCCACATCACGATTTTGAAGTGGCGCTTCAGTTTCATGTATTGCCCCGCAAACATGTGTCCGTGAGGCGGTCGGAACAGCAACGGATAGAGAACTTTCTCCACATTGCAGTTGATGTCTCCACCCATTTCCATGAAGATTTTCGCTTGTTCCGTATTTCCTAAATAATTCTTGGCGGTATATTCAAAACCCCGGATATGATTGAACGTATGGTTGCCGATGCGATGTCCCCGCTCCACAACCATGCGAAATTCATCGGGATGCTTGCGTATATTGTCACCTACCATGAAGAAGGTGGCTTTTATGTCATGCTTATCGAGTAAATCAAGCACCCAGGGCGTCACTTCGGGAATAGGTCCGTCATCGAAAGTCAGGTAAACGGCTTTCTCGTTCGGATCCATTCTCCAGATGGCGCTGGGATATAGCTTGCGAAAAAACTCAGGCGGTTGTTCTATAAACACGTCATTAGCAGTTTAATGTTTCATCCGATCTATATACATGTTATACAACTCCTCCACTTTAGGCTCGTAAATACCTGCAAGTTTGGAATTATATTTCTTCATTATCTTCACTTCCGCATCGAGCACCGCCCAGTTGTATTCAAATTCACGCGTGGAAATGGCAAAGCGTTTATCGTCCAAGCTCAGATACCAAGTGAGGTATTCCACAGCCTTATCGGCAAGAGCTTTCATTATTTCGTCGGCTTTCGCGGTATCGCCCAGCTGGTAGTAGGCTTCCGCCATTTGCACGGCGCCATTCTGCCAGTCATACGCTACATTGTAGGCCGGAATCATCTTCTCGGCATAATCCAACGCGGCTTTCGCCTTCTCTTTTTTACCTTCACGCATCAATTGCTGTACAAGCTGTGAGAAGATACGGCGATGTGAGTGGCACATACGCATCGTGTTTTCATCGATATAGATGCCCGGTTTGTCTATGCCACCGAACTTGAACTTGTTCATCAGGTTGTCGTACATCTTCTCGCTGTCTATCTTCACGCCCGTCTTGTCCGTATCGAACGGAGTGAAACGATAGGCCAGACCTTCCTGCACAAAGTGGTTGGCCATGCCCAGTTGGTTCTCGGTGCCTACGGTGACTGCGATGTAGATGGGACGTTCCCAGTTGGCTTCCGCCAGCATTTCGAGCATCATCAGTTCGCTCTTGTAGAGTGCGCGTTTGGTGTTACCGTTCTGGTCAACCAGTTTAATCTGCATATAGTCGGGGATGGAATCTCCCGGTATCAGCATTCCACTGCGGCGCACAGCTTCTTTGTCCACTTTTATCACGATGCTGTCGGTAGGTATCACCTTCAAGTCCTCGTTCTTGCCCCGTACCCAGTATTTCAGGATATTCTTCAACTCGTACGGATTGTCGCCGAACTCTTTCTTTACATTAATCAAAGCCTCTGGATTGCCGTTCAACGCCTGCTTTTCCGCTTCCGCATAGAGGGCATCGATACTCTTCTTGTATTCGGGGCGTACCGGAACATACTCATTGGTTCCTTCCACGTACTCCATGCGGTCCCAAGTGATGGGCAGCGAAGGCGAATCGTAAGCGGGACGTTTCATCTGGTCGATGTACCAGTCGGTCTGCAAGTAGCTGAGGTTGCAGGTACGTGCATCAGTCCGGAAACCTTCCGTCTCCTGATTGTACCACAACGGGAATGTATCGTTATCACCATTTGTATAGATAATCGGATTGCCGCTCTCTTGCAAGGATACCAGATAGTTCTGGCCGAAGTCGCGTGCCACATAGCGGTCGCTGCGGTCGTGGTCGTCCCAAGTCTGGCTCGCCATCTGAATGGGCACGAAGAGACAAGCAAGAGAAATGAGGGAAGGAACGAGAATACCGGTCGACGAGTTGGCGAGGGAGTCGCCCTCCTTGTCTCCTTGTCTCCCTGTCCACTTGTTCACTAATTGTATCAGCCCTGCCACACCCATGCCAATCCAAATGGCAAAGGCATAGAACGAACCCGCATACGCATAGTCACGTTCACGCGGTTGGCTCGGCGTCTGGTTCAGGTAGAGCACAATGGCGATACCCGTCATGAAGAACAGGAAGAATACTACCCAGAATTGCTGGATACCCTTAGAGCCGCGATAGGCTTGCCACAACAAGCCGATGATGCCGAGCAGCAAAGGCAGGCAGTAGAATACATTGTGACCCTTGTTGTCCTTCAGCTCCTGCGGTAATAATTCCTGGTCGCCTACCAGCCAGTTGTCAATGAACTTGATACCCGTTATCCAGTTGCCATGTTCTATTTCTCCGCTTCCCTGTAAGTCGTTCTGGCGTCCGGCGAAGTTCCACATAAAGTAGCGCCAGTACATCCAGTTGAGCTGGTAAGAGAAGAAGAATTTGATATTTTCCCATTGCGTAGGCATGTTCACCATAACCATCTGTCCGCATTTATCGTAGGGGATATCCGTTCCCTTGATGTCTTGCCAAGCTTGATACTGGTTGGCATGCGCGCTGCTGTACATACGCGGGAAAAGCATGTTTTGCGCGTATTCGTACTCAATGCGTCCGGGAATTTCGATATAGCTGTCCTTTTCGTCGGGAGTTGCCTTTTCCTTGCGGATAAACTTCGTGCCGTTATAAGATATGCGAGGTTCGCAATAACCGTCTTTCACATCCAGGGCCACCTGTGAGGTGAATGCCGGTCCGTAGAACAACGGGCGTGTGCCATATTGTTCGCGTCCCAGATATTCGCCCAGCGTGAAAATGTCTTCGGGAGAGTTCTGGTCCATCGGCGTGTTGGCGGTGGAACGGATAACGATAAGCGCGTAGGATGAATATCCGATGACAATCATCATGGTGCAGAGCAGCGAAGTGTTCAGCGTGCGTGCCGACACACGGTATTTCTCCTTGATTTTGGCCTGCGTGCCCGGTTTGAGGTACAGCCATAACAAGAGGATAACGATAATGCCGATAACCACGGCGCTTGTTCCGTGCCCGTAGAAAGGAATACCTAACATGGCTATGGTAAATATGAACGAAAGCGCCATGCGTGCCTTGCTCTTCTCGGTATAGCTTTCGTATACACCCCAGATGAGGGAGGCCGCCAGCAGGATGATGTAAACCATCACACCACTGTTGAAAGACATCCCCAGTGTATTGACAAATAGCAGTTCGAACCAGCCGCCCACTTTCACGATACCGGGAACGATACCATAGAGCACGACAGCCACCAATATGCCCGAAGCCACCAGTGCCAGCAGAGAACCTTTGGCGTTGGCGTTAGGTACTTTCTTGTAATAATATACCAGTACGATGGCGGGCAAACAGAGCAAGTTCAGCAAGTGTACGCCGATACTCAGCCCGGTCAGGTAAGCGATAAGGATGAGCCAGCGGTCACTGTGAGGCTCGTCGGCCACGTCCTCCCACTTCAAAATCAACCAGAATACGACGGCCGTAAACAGTGAGGAGAAAGCGTAAACTTCACCTTCTACCGCGCTGAACCAGAATGTATCGCTGAAAGTATAAACCAGCGCGCCCACCAAGCCACTACCCATGATAGTGATAAGCTGACCTTTGCTGATATTGTTTTCGTCCGTAACCACCAGTTTGCGCACCAGGTGCGTGATGCTCCAGAACAGGAACAGGATACAAGCGCCACTCATCAATGCGCTCATATAGTTCACCATCTTGGCAACGGTGGTTGCGTCGGATGCAAACTGTGAGAAAAGATTTGCCACGAGCATGAAGAACGGTGCGCCGGGCGGGTGTCCTACTTCCAGCTTATAGCCTGTGGTGATAAACTCCGGGCAGTCCCAAAAGCTTGCAGTCGGTTCAATAGTAAGGCAATAAACCGTTGCCGCAATCAAAAATGTAATCCAACCCACCAGGTTGTTTACGGTTTTGTACTGTTTCATTCGGATGAAATACGTTATAATTTCTGTTATTTAATTTCAGTTTGAGGGGTCTATAGTTCCCTCGTGTGGCATCTATAGTTCCCTCACGATAGGTCTTAATATCCCTCGCGACAGATCTATAGTTCCCTCAGGAGACATCTATAGTTCCCTCAAATGGCGTCTATAGTTCCTTCGCGTGGCTGCAAAGATAATGAATAATGTACTAAATAAATGGTAATAAGGCAGATTATTAGGATAGGTTAAGGGAATTTCTCAGGTACGAGAATATCCGCTTTTTAGAAACCAATATTCAGAGTGTTTCTCTTTTACTTGAGTTTATAACGGAAGATGATAGGATTGGCCTCTTCTTTCATATTGTCAAGGAGTTGCGCAAGCTCTGGAGATATGACTTTTGCATGAGGATTTTTATCCGCAAGAGTTCTTAGGTTTATCAAGGAAGAAGCGGGTACGATAAAGCATATAGCCCCTTCTTCTCCCGTTATCGGTGTATATTTGGGCAGAGGGAATTTGTATTTAGAATTATATACGACATTGTATTCTGACAGTATACTGTCTGTTTTGGACAATATGTATATGTTGCCGGGTAAATTAGTCTTGAATACCAGGCTTTTTCGTGAATTGATGACATCTGTCATCAAATACACCAATCTGTTCTTGATGGCGTAACTATTCAGTTCTCTGCAATCATATACTTTATCTTTGGCTTCTTCGGGAAATGTTTCTTTTGCAAAATCAATATGATAGAGAGGATTAATCTCTTCCTGTGTTATTTCATAGATTGTCCGGTCAAACTTTCTTGTAAACATGGTCGGGGATGAACCGCTCAATTGGTGTCCTCCAATGAAACAATATGGGGCCAACTCTTTCAATGGCTTCAATATTTCAGTTCTATGGCAGTCGTGCAGAATGGTTATTGAATATTCTGTCGGATGATCATTGGCATAAGTGTCATTCTCCAAGTAAGTATAATTGTTGTCAATCACAATGGAATTGTAATAGGCAGGTAACTTTTGGCTATTAATGAAATTACCCTGGCTGTCAAATCGAAGCAGAGCCGATGGGTCAGTCAGCAGTACCAGTTCATTCTTCTTTTTATCAATGGATGCATCAATAATAGAACCATATTCCCCTTGGCCACCCCCAACTCGACGAAGTGTATACTTATGCTTGCCACCTGTATCAAAAACGACCACTTGTTTTCTTCTTTTATCAAGAATGTATAGTGTCTGGTTCCACTCAATCACTTTATCAATCCGGGCAATTAATGCTTCATCGCTACTTTCTAAACAAATAGTATGTGGCGCATATAAGAAAGTGGTATCTTCTATTGATTTCTCATTTACTTGCAAAGTTATTGTTGGCTCATTTCCGTATTGGGATGTGGTACATCCAGATCCAAGGGCTAACAAGCTGGTTAATATTAAAGTTTCGATTGCGTTTTTCATTTTTTGTCTAATATCCTTGTTGCAAGATCCATGCTGAAATCATACTCACATTTTATAATACCTGAACCATAACAAGTTGTTTCTGTACATACAATTATATTTTCTATAATTTTTTCTCCATCAGGACTTATTGTATAAGATGGGTCTGAATCGTATGTTTCAATAACCTTTTGAGCAGAACCATATTCATAGTCGTATTCTTTTTCACCTAGCGCCTCAATATTGGCTAACATGATATTACTTAACTCTTGCTTTTTCATTCCTATGGAAAAGTATACACTACAAAAAATTACACCTACAAATAGTAAGGTAAAAAAGCTAATAATTTTTTTGTTTTTCATTGTTACTATATATTTAAGATTAACATTATCTGCGAATATATATAGAAAGTCTGTATTTTAAAATATTATCTAGTTAATTATGATATTTGATAACTTATCCCATAGAATGTAAGCAAAAAAGTCTTGTTTTACTCACGTTTTTCGGTTTTAAAAGCTATTCCGCCCTTTTGTTGAATAGATTCCTTATATTCAGTAAAATGAATATCTCAGTGAAAGATAATATGATATAAACAGAGCCAATCTGTGGATGCGATGGAGCAAAGCAGATTTAGAAACGAATATAAGATATATAAAAATAAAAAAGAAGGTGTGTCAAAATACACTTGATGATTTCTTTTAGGCACGGATTACACGGATTTCACGGAAAAGGAATAAAGAAAATCCGTGAAATCCGTGTAATCCGTGCCTAAAAAGAAACAAGTAGTAAGCGAACTCTTGTTTTGACACATCCTCACGCAACTTCAGGCAATGCGATTGGAAGAATAACTCTCTCGCCATATCCTTCACCCTTTGGGTGATGATTCTTGCGCAAAGATAATTCTTTGAATGGTTTGAAATAAATGATTATCAGGATTTAACAATCTCGCCTGGGCAGATTATACATCCATGTATTATACACCCATGTATAATTCTATAGCAGATTTAATATAAAAGCATCAGCTTTTGCATATAAAGAGGAAGTATGCAAATAAAAAAAGCCCTACTTTTGCTATCGTTAATAGATGAATATACAATGAAAAGCAAAGTATTGACCTTAATTCTTTTGGTTTTCGCCGCATCCATGACGGCGAAGGTAAAGTTGCCGGCACTGATTGGCGACAATATGATGTTGCAGCAGCAGACGGAGGTGAAACTCTGGGGAGAAGCTGCTCCTGGGGCAGAAGTAAAAGTCACGCCGTCGTGGAGCGGGAAGACCGTCACCTGCCGTGCGGACGGAAGCGGGAGGTGGATGCTGAAACTGAAGACACCTGCCGGAGGATGTACTCCCTATCAAATTACATTTGAAGAAGGAAGGGCGGAAGACCTTTCTGCAGGACAAGGTGATTCTCCCGGGAAACAAGATGATTCTTTCGCAGAACAGGATGATTCTTTTGCAGAACAAGATAATTCTTTTACAGAACAAGATAATTCTTTTACAGAACAGGATGATTCTTTTGCAAAGAAGAAAAAGCTTTCGGTAAAGAAGCAGCTTTCCGCAAAGCGGGAACAGGCGGAAAACGAGACGGTCGTGGTGAAGGATATCCTGATTGGTGAAGTGTGGCTGGCGGGCGGACAGAGCAACATGCAGATGCCGTTGAAAGGTTTTGCGGGATGTTGTGTGAAAAACGGACTGGATGATGCCATTGCTGCCGCAGACATGAAAGGTGTGCGTATGTTTAATGTGCCTATGCGCCAGAGTTATACCGTTCAGGAGACTTGTGAAGGCAGTTGGATGACGACGCAGAACTTTACGGATGTGATGGAGTTCAGCGCCACCGCTTTTTACTTTGCCGCCAACCTGAGCCGGGCACTGCATCTGCCGGTGGGTATCGTCAATTGTTCGTACGGAGGTACCCGGGTAGAGAGCTGGCTGTCGCACGATATTCTTCAAAACTATCCCGATATAAATACCGACAGTGTGGCAATCAGCCGTGTACAACCTGATTATGAGCGCCCTATGTTGACCTATAACGCCATGTTCAATCCCATCAAAAACTACACGGTGAAGGGAATTATCTGGTATCAGGGTTGCTCCAACGTGGGACGGCACGCGACATACGCGCAGCGGCTTTCTGAAATGGTGGCGCATTGGCGGGGAGAGATGCAACTTGGCGAGATACCTTTCTACTTCGTGGAAATCGCTCCATACGATTACGATAGCGGTGATGCGGCGAATGGTGCCCGCTTGCGTGAAGCGCAGTTCCGTGCCCAAAGTTTAATTCCGAACAGTGCCATGGTTTCTACCAATAATTTGGTGGAGCCTTACGAGCGGTATAATATCCATCCGGGCAACAAGAAAGGAGTGGGGCATCGTCTCAGCTATCTGGCTTTGAACCAGACGTATGGCATGAAGCAGGTGTGCTGTTTCGGGCCGCAATATAAATCGTGGACGGTGAAGAAGAACGAGGCTTGGGTAGCCCTCGACCATCTGGAAATGGGCGTTTGCCGTAATTATGACATCCGTGGCTTTGAGGTGGCGGGTGAAGACCGGATATTTTATCCTGCCGACAAGGTGTGGCTGCATTGGCAGACCAACGAAGTGGTGGTTTCTTCGGAGAAAGTAGCTGTCCCGGTGGCTGTGCGCTATTGCTTCCGCGACTTCCAGCCGGGTACGCTGATTGGAGGAAATGAGTTGCCGTTGGTTCCTTTCCGCACAGACGACTGGTAATCGGGCAGGAACTCGATAGGGATGAAATGACTCATTATTTATGGACTTTGAGTTAAATGACAAAAGAATATTTTGCTTTGTTTATATCCATTCTGTTATGTTCTGATTTTTATATCGAACTCACGTTATATTTAGTTAGTGATGATGATGCTCCCCTAATATCCTGTGTGGCAACGTGCCGTGCCCCAGCAGTTCGATGGGGCAGTTGAAGTTACGTTCCAGCCATTCTCCGGAGATGCCGGTATCGGGATGATAATCCAGTGTCTCGTTGACGCAGGCGATGGATTTTACTTGTTGCAGCACTGTACCGATGTCATGGCTGACGAGGATAATGGCGCAATCCTTGTTGATTTCTGCCAGTAGTTGGTACAGGCGGGCTTCAAAACGTTTGTCTATATATGTGCTCGGTTCATCGAGGATGACGACTTGCGGGTCGGAGATGATGGCGCGGCCCAAGAGGGCACGTTGCAATTGCCCGCCACTCAGGGCGCCGATGGCACGTTCTTCCAAACCTTCCAGTCCCATGCGGGCGATTACTTGACGGGCTTTCTCCTTGTGTTCGGCAGTGAAGCGGGATACGAGGGACTTCTTGCTGCTCAGCCCGGATAATATGACTTCCTCGACAGTAATGGGGAATTTACGGTCAATACTGTTATATTGAGGAAGATATCCCATGGTAACTTGAGAGCTGGAACTTGACGACCGGGAGTTTGCGGTATGGTAGGCAATCTCACCTGCAGTGGGTTTCAACAGGCCGAGAATACATTTGATAAGAGTGGTCTTGCCGCCACCGTTAGGACCGATAATGCCCAGAAAGTCCCGGTCGTAAACGGTCAGGTTCACATCGCGGAGCACGGTACGCCCGTCATAACCGGCACTGAGGTTTTTTATTTCAATGATAGGAGTCATGGAGGAAGAGGTTATTCAACGTTTGTCAAAGCTCGTGCCGTATTCAGCATTTCCGTTTCCCAGTCGTATGACAGAGGATTGATATCAACCACTTTAGTCCCGGTTTGTTTGGCGATGATTTCGGCGTTGCGGCGGTCAAACTCCGGCTGTACAAAGATGACACCCACTTTCTCATTCTTGCAAGTATTCATTAATGCTTTCAGATGGGCAGGCGACGGCTCTTTACCTCCGGCTTCGATGGGAATTTGATGCAAATCATAGTCACGGGCGAAGTACGAAAGCGCGGGATGATAAATCATGAACGCACGGTCGGTCCCCGGCGTTGCCAGTGTCTGCCTGATGAGGCTGTCAGTCTGCTCTATTTGTTGGCAGAGGACTTTGTAGCGTCCCACATAAATGCTATCGTTCGCTTTGTCCAGGGAGCATAATGCCTTTAATATGTTTCCCGCAATAATCTGGGCATTTAGGGTAGAGTTCCAGATATGAGGTTCTACTCCACCGGCGTGGTGATGGTCTTCATCCGCTTCGTTCTCCTGATGATGAGAATGGGTGTCGTCGTAAATGAGGTCTATACCTTCGGACATATCGAAGAATTGCAGATGAGGTGCATTATCAGTCAGTTTATCTGTCCAGGCTTGTTCAAAGCCGATGTAGCCGATGCGGAAATAGGCTTTGCTTTTGGCAAGGTCGATGAGTTGCTGGGGCGTAGGGTCGTATGTTTCGGGGCTCGTACCTTTGGGCACCATGCTGACAATCGAGAACTGGTCACCCGCTATGGCTTCGGTGAGATAACGCAGTGGCTCGATGGTGACGGTAATGACCGGCTTCCCGTCTTTACGGTCGTTATCCTTATTGTTTCCCGGTCTGCAGGCGGCTGCCAATAAGCCTATCAGGAGTAGAAAGTATAATTTCCTCATTATATTTGTATTTTGTATTTCCTTCATTTTTTATCCTTCATTTTTCATTTTCTCTGTATCTGTTGTTTTGGTAGCACGCAGTATTTCCCGCTTGCCACCCGGAGGACCCGGAAGCCGTTCCACTTTAAATCCGATGCTTTGCAATAACCGACGGATGACACCTTTGGCGCAATAGGTGGTAAGAATTCCATTCGGGTTCATACAAGCGTATATTTTCCGGAAAAGTTCTTCACTCCACATTTCCGGTTGCTTTTCGGGGGCGAAGGCATCGAAATAAACAACGTCGAAAAAGCGATTGGCGGTGACTGGCGAATGATAAATTGCCGGTGATGCGTCAACTGTAGCCGGTAACTTCTCACTAATCGCCGCATTCGCGTCTTCTTTTACTTTCCGTAACGTGAAGTAAGGAGTAATGTTCACATCTTCCTCCCACGGCACTGTATGGAGTGTCTTGAATAAAGGGTTCTCGCTGTATTTCAGGGCATCCACTTCTTTCCAGGAGAGCGGATATAGCTCGATGCCGGTATAGTGGACATGCCGTTTTTCCTTTTCGGCCGCTTCCAGAGTGAGCAAGGCGTTCAATCCTGTTCCGAAACCTATTTCAAGAATATGAGGTTGGGCCACGGAAGAGGCTTTCAACCCCATGTCGATAAAGATATGTCGCGACTCGGTATGCGCCCCCTTTACCGAATGGTAATGTTCATTCAGTTCCGGTACAAACAGGGTTGCACTTCCGTCTTCGGTTTGTTCAATGATTCGTTTCATCTATATGTCCCTCGTGAGCCATCTATATATTCCTCATCCCTTGCTTTTTATATCACTACCGATATGATTCCTTGCAGCGCCAGCAGCATCAGGATATATCGTATCAGCTTCCCTGCAAACATCGAAGTGGTGGTGAGCCAGACATTGCTGCGCATAAATCCCAATGCGATGGCAATGACTTCTCCCACAAAAGGCAGGAAAGCGAAGAAAGCCATCAGCGCTCCTTTTCCTTGCAGGAACTGCTGCATCTTTTCCACCTTTTCCTTTTTGACTTTGAAATATTTCTCAATCCAGTCTACTTTGCCCAGGCGGCCCATGTAGTAGCAGGTCATACCGCCCACCGTATTGCCCAATGTGGCGGCAACTACGCAAAGAGCCGGACTCAGTCCAACCTTGACCAGCGCAATCATTACTAACTCCGAACTGAACGGGATGATGCTGCCCGCCAGCAGGGCGGAGATAAAGAGTCCGATGTATCCCCAGTCAATCAGTAGTTGTATCAGTGTATCTATAAAAGCGTCCATACGTTAAATCCGAATAAAAGGAATAATCCTGCAAACATTAAAATAAAGAACAGATTGGAACTCCGGCTGTTCGTCAATACAAACAAGTGGCCTGTCAGGATGCTGATGCCGATTAGGAGTAGAGACAACAGGTTGGTACTCAATGCAGGTTGCAGCCCGATGTAGACAAAGATACAGAAGTTCAGGAATATCAGGAAATGCAGATAGCTGCGCGTACGTATTTTGTCTTCATATCCGGCTGCCAGGCAATGCCCCGAGCTGACTATAAACAGCAGGAAGAGGTATCCGATAGTTGCCAATTCCCAAGGTTGTAAGTCGAACCGGATGGGCTGGAAAGCAGCCAGCTCCCGGAAGGGTTGATAGAACAACTCCATCTGCCCGTAGAAGTAGGCATGTCCCAACAGAAACCAATAGGGCACACTCCAGCCAATCAGCGAAGCAAAAAAGCTTTTGGGATGAAGTGACTGAAAACAGTATGCGCCAATCCAGAGAACAGGAATGAAGAACGTCAGTTGGGGGAACATCAGGCTGCCCAGTCCGATAAATAGAAATGAATTGAACAGCGTGCCGGTAGGGTTTGCCTGTTGATAACTCTTGAACAGGAAATAGATGGCAACCAGAAAGGCGATGGCTGCCATATCACCCGGATATAGTATTTGCAAACTGGGACAAACGGCTATCAGCAGGAAATAAATACCGGTCTGCACCGAAGCCCGCATACGTATAATGGCGTATGCATTGTTCAGCCCAATCAGAAAATATCCGATGACGCAGTACAGGACGAAGCATAAGATGCGGCTGGCCCATGTCGGGATACAAAAATCACAGAACATATTCCATAATGAATAGCTGCTTTGGCGGACTTCCATATCGGGTAATAGGATAGCACTCAGTATCCAGCAGGCCACTGATATCAGGATGGCGGCGGGAAGTGTGAGACGTCCTGCGGCCACCCGGTTCTGAAATCTTTTGCTTCTTAACATCTGGTTTTGAATTAAATGACAAGGGAACAAGTTGACAAGTTAACGAGTTGACAAGTTAACGAGGGCTGCGCAATCAGAGCCAACGCGTAGCTCCTTGTTAATTTGTCAACTCGTTAACTTGTTCCCTTGTCAACTCGTCAAGCCATATTACAGGTCGAAACCGATATCCCGGCGGAAGTATTTCTTCTCGAAGTCGAGCATGTCGGCCACCTGATAGCTTTTCTTTAACGCTTCTTCCTTGGTGTCTCCGTAGGAGCAGACAGCGATGACACGTCCACCGTTAGTCACTACCTGCCCGTCTTTCAAGGCTGTTCCGGCGTGGAAAAGGATGCTCTCTGTGCCTTGTGCCTGCTCAAAGCCGGTGATGACTTTACCCTTTTCGTAGGCTTCGGGATATCCGCCGCTCACCAGCATGACGCAAGCTGCCGTGCGTGGGTCGAGCGCCAGTTCCTTGGTGTCGAGGTCTACCTTGTGGACGCCTTCAAAAAGGTCCATGATGTCGCTCTGAATTCGCAGCATGACACTTTCCGTTTCCGGGTCGCCCATGCGTACGTTATATTCGATGACCATCGGTTCACCTTTTACATTAATCAGGCCGAGGAAGATGAAACCTTTATAAAGGATGTTCTCTTCGAGTAGTCCGTTGATAGTCGGCTCAATGATGCGTACGCGTACCTTCTCCATGAACTCATCGTTGGCAAAGGGCACGGGAGTAACGCTACCCATACCGCCGGTGTTCAGGCCTTTGTCACCTTCACCGATGCGTTTGTAGTCTTTGGCAACCGGAAGAACCTTGTAGTGCTGGCTATCCGTCAGTACGAATACGGAACATTCGATGCCGCTGAGGAATTCTTCGATGACAACCGTGGCGCTGGCATCGCCGAACATGCCGCCCAGCATTTCTTTCAGCTCTTTTTTAGCTTCTTCCAAGGAGGGCAGAATCAGCACTCCCTTGCCGGCGCACAAACCGTCGGCTTTCAGTACGTAGGGAGCCGGAAGGCTTTCGAGGAAAGCGAGTCCTTCATCCAGATTTTCTGCTGTAACGCTTTTGTAGCGGGCGGTAGGTATCTGGTGGCGTTCCATGAATCCTTTGGCAAATTCCTTGCTGCCTTCCAGTTGGGCACCTTTTGCCGAAGGACCTATGATGGCAATGTGACGGGTAGCATCATCTTCCTTGAAGCTGTCGAAGATGCCTTGTACCAACGGGTCTTCCGGGCCTACGACAATCATGTCGATGTGCTGTTCAAGGGCGAAAGCCTTGAGTGCGGGGAAGTCTGTCGCTTTGATATTCACGTTTTCGCCTACAGCGCCCGTACCGGCATTACCGGGAGCGATGTACAGCTTTTCCACTTTCGGGCTTTGAGCTATTTTCCATGCCAAAGCGTGTTCGCGGCCGCCTGAGCCTAATAATAATACTTTCATGTCTTCTTTCTTAAATTATGATTTAGAAATGAAGAATTCTTCATTCTTCATTCCTCATTAAATAGTCTTCAAAATACCTTGTTATCTTTTCGTGCAGATGTATGCGGTCACGTCCCAGCACGTTGTGCTTGTGCGTAGGGTAAATGAACAAATCCGGATAGGTGCGCGCATCTACGCAAGCTTTCATGAATGAAAGGGTATGCTGGGGCACACAAGTATCGTCATGGTCATCATGGATAATCAGCAGATGTCCTTTCAGATTACCGGCAAGGTTCTTTAAGTTGCATTGCTTGTAACCCTCCGGATTGGACTGCGGAGTATCCATATAGCGCTCGCCGTACATCACTTCGTAATATCCCCAGTCGATAACCGGTCCTCCGGCAACTCCTACTTTGAAGATTTCGGGATAACGCAGCATCAGCGCCGTCGTCATGTGTCCGCCGAAGCTCCAGCCGTGTACACCGATGCGGTTTCCATCCACGTAAGGCTGGCTTTTCAGGAATTCCACTCCCTTCACCTGGTCCTTGCCTTCCTCGATGCCGAGTTGGCGGAAAGTGGCGTTTTCAAACTCCAGCCCACGGTTGCTGCTTCCACGGTTGTCGAGGGTAAACATGATGTAACCTTTATTGGCCATGTAGATGTCCCAACCACGGGCGGCATTCATCCAACCGTTGTTTATCATCTGGGCATGCGGGCCGCCGTATACGTAGACGATAGCGGGATATTTCTTGTTCGGGTCAAAGTCGGCAGGCTTGATGAGGCGGTAATATAAATCCGTCTTTCCATCAGCTGCCTTGATGGTGCCTGTTTCAATGCTGGGCATCAGGAAACCTTCGTATGGGTTCTTGGCGGTCAGCAGATTGATGCTTTTGAGACTTTTGGTGTTGATGATGTCAATGCAGCGGGGCACTGTAGGAGTGGAATAGCGGTCAATGAGATAGCTTCCTGAAACGGAAAGAGTTCCGCTGTGTACTCCATCTGTATTGGTCTTGAAGCAGAGCGGCAGGCTGCGTTTACCGTTAGTGATGTTCATGGAGAAGCTGCAAGTACCGCCGGTATCCGTAGCGTCGAAGAATACTTCCTTGCGCTTGGCGTTGAAGCCGATTACTTTACTTACCAGCCACTTGCCCTCAGTCAACTGTTGCAAGTCGAGGTTGTCTTTGTATTTCCCTCCTGCCGGAGCCTCTATCCAATCTCCTTCTACAGATTTGGAAAGATTGCAGAGGTACAGGTGGTTCCATCCGTCGCGTTGGCTCTGATAGATAAACCGGTTATTGTCCCAGGGCAAAAAGATTATCGGATGTTGAGGCTCTACGTATTTGGGATGAGTCTCTTCTATCAGCACTTGTTGCAACTCACCCGTCTCCGCATTGTATTGGCAAAGTTTGGAATGGTTCTGGTCCCGGTTCAGCTCAATCAGGTAGATGCTTTTGCCGTCGGGCGCCCAACTGATGTTGGTGAAGTACCGGTCGGTGGGGTCTTCCGTATTCAGGTAGATGGTCTTTTGATT
>ULTJ01010413.1_pt1 | contig 33985 bp, 27 predicted proteins | sample 1957491 | NCBI WGS metagenome assembly ULTJ01 (sample SAMEA4835731, study PRJEB28245) | human gut metagenome | biome: gut microbiome; material: fecal sample | place: Denmark | collected 2008 | reverse complement strand
AGGAAACCTTGCTGGGGCGCTACGCCCCTAAATTATCATTTAACGCCCTATCTCTCAATCTTCTCGCTTTTCTATTTCTTGTGTATTCTTGCATGTTTCAATGGCAATCGTGGGAAGAGCTTTCTGAAACGTACCAAATGAGTCGTGATATTTCCTCCGGCTATGATGAACGTCACTGCCAGGATAATCAATATTATTCCGCAAATCAACCTTAACGTCAGACTTTCACCGAAGATAGTAACTCCAAAGAAAACGGCTGTTACCGGCTCTAGGGCCCCAAGGATAGCTGTCGGGGTAGAGCCTATATATTGGATGGCCTGAGTGGTACAGAGAAAAGATATTGCTGTAGGAAAAACAGCCAGTGCAATCAGATTGCCCCATAAATACCACTTGTCGACAATGTGCACGCTTTGTCCGAAATCTATTCGGACGAGAAACAACGACAAACCGAAAAGCAATACATAGAAAGTTACTTTCAAGGTTGCTACATCCTTTAATATCGGTCGGTTTACTCCCACAATATAAATGGCGTAGGAGAGAGCGGAGGCCATAACCAAGCCTACGCCGATTAGACTAAGAGTTGCTCCGTCACCGCCTTCATAAAGCATTCCGATGCCACTTAGTGCCAGCAAGATGCACAATATAGTTTGCAGCGTGACCTTTTCTTTGAAAACCACAGCCATAATCAGCGCCACCAGAATAGGATAGACAAAAAGTATGGTGGAAGCGATACCCGCTTCCATATAATTATAGCTTTGGAACAAAGTAAGAGACGATATGGCAACCAGCCATCCCAAAATGATTAACGGCAATACCTCCTTCCGTTTCAATTTGAAGTTTCTACCTCTCACTTTCAACATGACACCTAAAATAGGTATGGCAAACAGATATCTAAAAAACAGAACAGAATCCGGATCCATTCCTTCTTTATATAACGGCAATGTAAATAGTGGATTCATGCCGTAAGTAGCTGCTGCGATGGCTCCCAGTATATATCCTTTTACTTTTGCATTCATAAATCTTACACTTTATTTTCTTATTTACCAAATTCCACCTATTCCAGGTTGGGAGAGATGAGCGACCGCTCTGTTACCTGTCCCCCTTGATATCGGGTATATTAGAGGATGGAGCGACTTTTGAGGAATTAATTAGCTGCGTTCCCGCTTTCTTGAAAAAGCCATCTTGTTTCCCCCGTCTTTTATTAGTCAATCAGGATGAGTGGCGGATGCATTCGGTCTTCCTCCTATCCTTAGTATGCAATCAATGCCAATGGCTGTCATAATCAATGCCGATGATTGTGTCTATCATCGGCATTGATTGCATATCGGAGCGCAAAGATAAGGTAAATCAGTCATACTTCTAATACGGATGAGGAATTATATCTACATTTGTAGTGTGGAGGATGTGCTTTGTTCCATTCTTGGTTTATGTTTCAACTGCTCCAATACGATCCTGATGCAAAAGAAAAACTCCGTAATCTTGTAGAGTTTGATTATGCTTACTGGCGTGCCGCTATACAACGTGCCATAGCTACCGGAGAACTAAGAGAGGGTGTGGATGTAGAGGATGCGGTAGTCATGTTCCGGTAGGTTTACATGGGACTTTCGTTTGAAATGGCATTTATGGGCGGATTGAACACCCGGCGGCTTGCCAAACATCTACATGCCGTTTACTCCTTGTTAAAGAGTTAAACAGTCCCCCATTTAACGCTGATTGCTTGCTGACCTGATTGTCCGTGCAAAAAAAATAAAATAAAGAAAACGGTCGTTTATTTTATTTGGAATAGTTTTATAACTTTGGCAATATCATTTAATTAATGAGAGTTGTAATGTTATAAAACAAGCCCTACATGGATGCAAGCAAACAACGGGGAAGTATCGTACTGACAAAACAAAATATAGACGGTCAGGATTATATACGGATAGAATATGCCGATAATCAAGCTATTGCCTTATTGCTTTCGCAAGACGGTGGAATTAAGACAACGGGAAACGGAAGTGCATACATACAAGCATCCACTTTCCTGCTTCCGGAGTTCTACACCCGTTACTCTCCCCACGCTTATATTGATTACAGCCGGGTATATGTTCGTCATCCTAAACCCCAACGTGAATACGTGCTGCCGAAAGGCCATTATTTCAGTGATTTCATGGAGTATCACAAAGGGCGTAACATCGACCGTCTGAAAGTGGCGGACATCAATCACTATATACTTTATTTGGTAAATGGGAAAAAAATCTCCGTTTCACAACAGAATATGCGCATTAACGCTATCAAGTTCTACTGCGAGAAAGTTAAAGGTGGCAAGCGGCAATATTACGGCGGAATTACACGTGCCAAAGAGTACAAGACGCTGCCCGAAGTGCTTAGCCGTAATGAGATAAGCCGTATCTTCTCCTGTTTGCCTAACTTGAAACATCATTGCATGATCTCGCTGATATATTCTGCCGGACTAAGAAGAAGCGAACTGCTGAACCTTACCCCGAAAGACATCATTAGCGAACGGATGTTAGTACGCATAATGGGTAAAGGGAAAAAGTGCCGTTATTCATTGTTATCAGAAAAAGTATTGAATGAACTACGAACATATTACAAAGAGTACTGTCCGAAGAAATGGCTGTTTGAGGGTGATACTTCCGGTGAGCAATATTCGGCAAGTGCATTGGTGAAAATACTGAAAGAAGCTGCCGAACGTGCAGGTATCAAACATCGTGTACATGTACACATGCTCCGTCACTCTTTCGCTACCCATTTACTGGAACAAGGTACTGATCTAAGAACCATACAGGAGTTGCTGGGGCACAATGACATTAAGACAACAAGTATATATCCTCATGTAACGAGTGCCCATAAATCAAGCATACCCAATCCACTTTGATACACTGGATGATTCGTGAGGTGTGGATATTAGAGATTAGAAACTACACCATAAGGTGTGGTTATTGAATACATTATCAACAAAAGCAAAATGTTATGTTTGATTATAAAGAAATAGAACGAACAGTCAAAGATAATCATCTTCCATTTCAGAAAATAGAAGATGTCGATAAGGGGATTTTAATACAAAGGTTATATGACACATTTGTAAATGGTGGGAAACCTCGTGCATTGTGGTTGAGCTTTAAGTATGTGCCATATAGTATAGATTGTAACATGGAAGACCCTTACTTTCATCTACCGGATATAATAGACAAAAATACTGTTTTCTATTTCTTTATTGATTATTGGAATGAGGATTTCGTAGTTTATAAAGCAAGAATGTCTGATATATATACATTCATAGGTGATTGTGAAGGACTTGATGAGTATTATTTAGTAACAGAAGATTTTATGGAACTATATAGTATAACAGACCATGATGATTTGCTTTATATTGATGTGAGAAGAAATGAAATGAAAGTTGATAACAAAGCGCGATAACGCCTTACAGCGTTCCCCGCTGAACCATTATCGGTATTAAAACAAAGAAATATTTCTATGGTAAAGATGGACAATTATGATAAACTGATTAAAAAAATAGCTATGTCAAAAGGTAGCTATATGAGTAATGCCAGATGGTCTAAGTTACTAAAAGCTGTTGCAGAATCAGATATTAAGTATATTGAAAGTGAAGTCTGTGCAAAAGATCTTGTATGTGATACTCATTGGCATATACGACTTGCTGACTATCTTGGCGATGGAAAGTACACAGCAGATGGCATAGCTGGTCCAATAAGAACTAAAGATATAGAATATATCATTATCCCCTTTGTATCAATGAACGAATTATCAAGAATGAACGATTTGATTGAAAAAATGGGAAAATTAGAATATGATATTGATAAAAAAAACTAACTATAAAAATCTTTAGATACCGATAATATGCACCTTAATTGCCCTAAAAGGCAATTAGCTGCCAGATATTACTGATAATAACAAATGAAAATAATGAAGATTAAATACCTATTTTGTATCGTCTTTTGTTTTGGAGCAGTGAGAGTGGCAATGGCACAAAGCGGCAATAACTTGTCTGTTTTGGAAAAACATCTTTGCTTTATTCAAGATACACTGTCTGCACTACGGCAAAATTATCCTTATACGGATGATGATTACTGCGATTCTTTGCAACATAGATTCTCTATCGTGCTGGAAGAACTTTGTAGAGCCGACAAAGAAATGAAATACGACTTTAGAGAATTGAGGAAAAAAGAACGGCAATTTACTGTGGCAGTATCAACAGACGGGAATATGAGGGTATTTTCCCGAAACGCATATTTCGGTGGTTCGATGCCCTTGTTTGCTTCTTATATTCACTATAGGGATAAAGAACATCGGTATTTCTTCGATATAAACGAAGATAATGATATGGGGCTATGTTATGATACGATTTATTCCATTCAGGCATGGGATAAAAGATATTACCTGCTTTCGGGAACAAGTCACATAGCGACTGCATATCCTTTAGCAGGAATGAAAGCTGTTAGTTGTGTAAATGGAGAGTTGAAGAAAGCAATGATATTCGTTTCGGGCAATCAGCAAACGGATTATTTATCTATCTCTTATCGATATGCAAAAGATAACATAGACACACGATTATTCATTAGCGGCAATTTGACGTTTCCCCGTATTGTGTATGTTGAAACACAAGAGGAAATTTTAAAGCCTGTTACCGTGAGGGATAAAGACGGTACTGAATATGTCGGTGGAGAAATGGAAGTTTATAAACTTGAAAGACCTGCTCGACACACTGGGCGAAATACGAAGAAAAGCGCAAAAAACAAAAAAATGTACTTCTTCTTCCCATTCTGACAGATTCTCACCATAAGTGGCGATTCTCCATTCTTTAAAACCTTTGATTTGTAACACGTTATATTGACAGTTGCTTCCATTCTTGGTTTAACTGAACCATGTAAACCAGCGCAATTCAGGCATAAAAAAAGAGAACTACTTTTGTGTAACTCTCTGATTTTAAAGTGATCCGCTTGGGGCTCGAACCCAAGACCCCAACATTAAAAGTGTTGTGCTCTACCTGCTGAGCTAGCGAATCAAACCTTATTGCTGTTAAGCGGGTGCAAAGATAGGCACTTTTATTGAAAATGCAAGTAATAAGAACAAAAAAGTTTGTATTATTATTGCTCTATTTCTGTTGGTGATTGATTATCAGGGTGTTCTGTCTTATAAATATTTTCTCGGTTGATGATGAAACGCTGATAGTAGGAGAGCATTAGGGTGGTAAGTGGTAATGCGATAATCATGCCTAGCATTCCCATGAGTGAACCCCAAATAGACAGAGATAATAAAATGATGGCCGGATTTAGTCCTGTAATCTTGCCCATGACACGCGGTACAATGAAGCCGTCCTGGATAATTTGTACGATGATGAATACGGCGGTAGCGGAGGCTATGATTATCCAGAAATTACCTCCGGTGTCAGCGGTTTTCAGAATGGCAAGCATGACGGTAGGAATAAATCCGATAACTTGTAAATAAGGTACCATGTTTAAAGCACCAATGAACAACCCTAAGCCTATTGCTAAAGGAAAATCTATAATTAGAAAACCGATACTGAATAAAATGCCGACACATAAAGCGACAAAAGCTTGTCCACGGAAGTATCTGTTCATGCCGACTTTAACGTCATTGAGTATGCCGATGACGAAAGAACGATATTTCAATGGGACAAGGTGTGTCCAACCTTCAGAAATGCTTTCATAATCCAGTAAGATGAATATGATATATAGCAGAATGAGGAATACAGTGAAGAAGCTAAACATCAAATCGATGGAATCGGAAATCAATGACCATAACCGGGGAACTGCTTCTTTCATTGCATCCAGTAAGTTTTCTTTGTTGAACAAACCGGTGATGAACTGTGCATCAATATTTTCCCGCAAGAATTCAGAAAGCGTTTGAGGGACATTGCTATTGTATGTTCCACTTGAAAAATATTGCACTAATAGGTCTTTTACTTTTCCAAATTCTTGTATCATTGGGGGGACTAAAAGATAAAAAATAGCCGTACCTACCGATAAAAGACTGAATAGTGCGCAAAATATAGAAATGGCCCTATTTTTGAGTCGCAACTTATGCTGGAAGAATGTGACCAGCGGATATATCAGATAAGCGATTAGCCAGGCTATGAAGAAAGGTAACAGAACGCTACTCAACTGTTTCAGGAGCATCAATACAGCGATAATGATGACACCAAGGATGACACCGCGGATAAAACTGTCGAATGTGATTTTCTTGCGCTCCATGATTTTTTGATTTAGTTATTATTTATTGACCATCTTGAGGTCTTCTTTAATCGCTTGTTGATAGCACGTTCTGCACAGTGGTTCGTATTCTGCGGTTTCTCCCAGTAATACTTGTTTATCGTTCTTTACGGTACGGTGGGAGAAAGAGGCTAATTGTCCGCATTTCACACAGATGGCATGTACTTTGGATACCTCGTCAGCGGTGGCGCACAATCCCGGCATAGGGCCGAAAGGCATGCCACGGAAGTCCATATCCAGTCCTGCCACGATGACGCGTATGCCATTGTTGGCAAGCTGGTTGCAAACATCAATCAATCCACTGTCAAAGAATTGCGCCTCGTCGATGCCCACTACATCTATTTCGGAAGTAAACAACAAGATGCTTGCTGATGAATCTATAGGAGTGGAAGCAATGGAATGGCTGTCGTGGGACACTACATCGCCCTCTGAATAACGAGTGTCTATGGCGGGTTTATATATTTCTACACGTTGTTTGGCGAATTTTGCACGTTTCAGGCGACGTATCAGTTCTTCTGTTTTTCCTGAGAACATAGAGCCGCAAATCACCTCAATTCTTCCTCTGCGCTTGGTTTCCTGTATGTGATCTTCCGAGAATAATACCATGTTTTTAAGTGTTATATTTAATCGCAAAAGTAATCATTTTGTTTGCTTCCCGATATTATTTCATTATTTATTTCTACATTTGTGCCGTTAATACGGACAGAGTAAAGGATATGCAAACGCTATTAAATGATATCGAGTTGGACATTCAGGAACTGAAATGCTTGATGCAAGCTATTTCTACTGATACTAATCCCGTTTTGCGGATAGTGGCCAAGCGAAATATCCATCAGATGCAGGAGCGGTTAGAAGCTTTGGCTAAGCAGCTTGATGGGACTTTTGTTATTACTCCTGCTGTTTCGGATACTTTTGTTGCGCCGGATGCTCCTGTCGTAGAATCTGTATCGGTCCCCGAACAAAAGGCTGTTGTTGAGGAACAGACTGAAATTGAAGTATCACTCAATTCTGAAACCGTTGCAAATGTCGTAACTGTTGCTGCACCGATTTTGGCAGAGCGTATAAAACCTGCTACAGACTTGCGCCATGCCATTAGCCTGAACGATTCTTTTCGTTTTACTCGCGAATTATTCAATGGAGATGCTACACGGATGAATGAAGTTGTGCGGCAACTAGGCGAAGCTGCTTCTTTGGAGAAAGCTTTGGATATATTTAATTCAATCATTCATCCTGATGAAGAAAATGAGGCTGCACTTGATTTTATAGAACTTCTCAGGAAATATTTCAATTAAAATAGCAAGTATGGGAAAACTTTATGTAGTGCCTACTCCGGTAGGAAATTTGGAGGATATGACATTTCGTGCTATTCGCATATTGAAAGAAGTCGATTTGATTTTAGCTGAAGATACACGTACTTCGGGGATACTATTGAAGCATTTTGAAATAAAGAATGCAATGCAATCTCACCATAAATTTAATGAACATAAAATGGTGGAAAGCGTTGTTAATAGAATAAAGGGCGGTGAAACCGTAGCGTTGATATCCGATGCCGGTACGCCGGGCATTTCAGACCCGGGCTTTTTGGTGGTTCGCGAATGTGTCCGTAACGGTATTGAGGTACAATGTTTGCCGGGAGCCACTGCATTTGTTCCGGCGTTGGTAGCATCGGGACTGCCGAATGAGAAATTTTGCTTTGAAGGTTTCCTACCGCAGAAAAAAGGTCGTATGACGCGGCTGAAAGTATTGGCGGAAGAACACCGGACAATGGTATTTTATGAATCCCCTCATCGGCTGGTCAAGGCACTTACGCAATTTGCAGAGTATTTTGGTGTGGAACGCCAGGCAACGGTCTCTCGTGAGATATCTAAAGTGCATGAAGAAACGGTACGGGGTACTCTTACAGAACTGATTGAACATTTCACCGCTAATGAACCGCGCGGTGAAATAGTGATTGTAGTAGAAGGAATAGACGATTAAATAACTTCATTAACAAAACGTAAAACAAAAACGTATGAAAAAGTTAGCAGTTTTAATTGTATGTGCAGCCGTAATGGCATCGTGTGACAGCTTCTCTGGTGGAAGTAAAGACCAGTTGAAGGCTGAAAATGATTCTCTTTTGATGGAACTGACTCAGCGTAATGCTGAATTGGATGAAATGATGGGTACATTCAATGATATTTCTGAAGGATTCCGCCAAATCAATGCAGCAGAAAGCCGTGTGGATTTGCAACGTGGTGCTGTTGCAGAAGGTTCTTTGAATGCCAAACAACAGATTGCCTCTGATATTGAGTTCATCCGTAAACAGATGGAAGAAAATAAAGAGCAGATAGCCAAATTGCAATCTATGTTGAAGAGTAGTAAGACTAACTCTGCACAGTTGAAGAAAGCGGTAGAATCCCTCACCCAAGAGTTGACGGCAAAGACTCAGCGTATTGAGGAATTGCAGGCAGAACTGGCTTCCAAGAATATTCGTATTCAGGAATTGGATGCTGCCGTAACCGGTTTGACTGCCGCAAAGGATGAATTGACTGCCGAGAATGAGGCTAAGTCAAAGACAGTTGCAGAGCAGGACAAAGCGCTTAATACTGCTTGGTTTGTGTTTGGAACAAAGAAGGAACTGAAAGACCAGAAGATTTTAAGTGGCTCAGGTCTCTTCAAAAAGGGTGAAGTGTTGAAAGACGGTGACATCAATAAGGACTACTTTACGCAGGTAGATATCCGTACAACAAAAGAAATCAAGTTGTATTCTAAGGATGCCGATATCCTGACTACTCATCCTGCTGGCTCCTATACTTTGGAAAAAGATGATAAGGGACAGCTTATTTTAAAGATTACCAATCCTAAAGAATTCTGGAGTGTATCCAGATATTTGGTTATTCAGGTGAAGTAATTTAGAAATGATATTATAATATGTTGGGACTGTTTCAAAGGTAGACTTGTCGGTCAAGTTGCTTTTGAAACAGTCTTTTTAGTTTCATTCTTATGCCTTATAAAAATCTTTTTTTTGATTTAGATGACACTCTTTGGGCTTTTTCCCTGAATGCTCGCGATACGTACGAGGAGATGTATCAGAAGTATGGATATGACCGGTTCTTTGATTCGTTTGAACACTATTATGAACTTTATGAACGTCGGAATATAGAATTATGGGCTGAATATGCCGATGGAAAAGTTACGAAGCAGGAGTTGAACCGGCAACGTTATCTTTATCCCTTGGAAAGAGTAGGGGCGGGAGATGCTGCTCTGGCAAAGGCGTATGAAGAAGATGCCCTTTCTACAATGCCCACAAAAAGGAAATTGATGCCACATGCCCGTGAGGTATTGGAATATCTCGCTCCGAAGTACAACTTGTATATTCTTTCTAATGGTTTCAAAGAACTGCAACTGCATAAGATGCGCTCATCGGGTATTGACGAATATTTCAGGAAAATAGTTCTTTCCGATGATATTGGCATTTTAAAACCTTGGCCGGAGATTTTTCATTTTGCCCTTTCCGCTACTCAGTCTCAATTGCGCGATTCTTTGATGATTGGTGATAGTTGGAAAAGCGATATAATTGGGGCGGCAGGGGTAGGTATGCATCAGATTTTTTATAATATATCCGGCGATGCAGAATTTCCATTTACTCCTACTTATCAGATAACCGATTTGAAAGAATTGATAAATTTATTGTGACATTGGTAGATTAGTAGTACTTTTGTCCCCCAACGATAAACGTATAAAACTACCACTATGGAAACTATCTTCCCTTTTGCATTGCTCTGCTTCACATCGTTCTTTACGTTAACAAACCCTTTGGGCACAATGCCTGTCTTTTTGACAATGACACAGGGAATGACGGAAAAAGAACGTCGTTCCATCGTCAGTCGCGCCACGCTGGTTTCTTTCATCACAATTATGGTCTTTACCTTTGCAGGCCAGTTCTTATTTAAGTTTTTTGGAATATCGACGAATGGTTTTCGTATAGCCGGTGGAGTTATTATCTTCAAGATTGGCTTCGATATGTTGCAGGCTCGTTATACTCCGATGAAACTGAAGGATGAAGAAATAAAGACTTATGCGGATGATATTTCTATTACTCCTTTGGGAATTCCGATGTTATGTGGTTCCGGTGCTATTGCAAACGCTATAGTATTGATGCAAGATGCTCATTCACTGGAAATGAAAGGGATTCTGATTGGCACAATCGCCCTAATCTATTTTATCACTTTCTTGATTTTAAGAGCGTCTACCCGCTTAGTCAATGTACTAGGTGAAACCGGCAATAATGTAATGATGCGTTTGATGGGACTTATATTGATGGTGATAGCAGTGGAATGCTTCGTGGGTGGGATGAAACCGATATTGGTGGATATAATTAAGGAAGGATATTTGGGAGTCACGATTTAACTTTTTGAGGTGTATCATTCGGTAATAATACTTTTGAGCCTTATAAAAAGAGGATATGCTTTGTAAGCATATCCTCTTAAAACAATATTGGAATTAATAGGAAGTATCTTAATTATTGATAGGATCTAAAATTTCGTTTTTGCTTAATTTGATTACATTCTTTTTGTTTGAGTTATCAGTCATTGTGATGACTGAAGGATTTTTTTCGTCGTCTGTAGTCAAAGTAAATGTTATTCCGGCTGTTCCTTTAGAGAATGGATAAATCATATAATCCCAATCATAATTTTGATAGAATGCTACGCCTGTTCCACCTCCCCTTAGAGCAAAAACTATTTTAATTTGGTTGTCATCTATAGCTGTTGTTTTAAAGATTAGAAATCCAGGGGCAATATCCTTACATTCCCAGTAGAATGCAATTTCGGAATCTGAATAAGGAGTGAATAGAGCTATCTCTAGATGAATATTATTAGGCTCTAAATCATTTTCCTTAACATAATTCCAATAAGTCTGTCCAAATTCTCCTAAATTCTTAAATGAGAAATACCAATCACCATTAACCAAGTAGTAGTTCAATGGGAATTTTGGAGATAAAACAATATTTCCAGATACCAACTGCCCGTTATCACCTACATCTTGAAATTCCAAAGATTCCAGGCTTTTTCCATTTATCTCCAGTGGCTCCATGAATCTTATTCCTGTAGTAGTCAATATATATGGAACAGTGACATCTTTTGTATCTCCATTCTCTTGATATGTAATGGCAAAAGTATGATATGAATGGGTAATTGCTGCTTCAAAATCTCCATCCGTGTATTCAAATTTGGGGAGTATGGATATTTTTTGTTCCATATCGATGATATTTGTTAAATATTCATCCCAATCGCCTGTAAATGGAGTCATGATGATTGTATTTCCGTTTTTTTTACCTTGCAATACAACTTTTTCAGCAGTTGCTTCCATGATTGTAAATTCATAGTCCCCTTCCATACCTTTTCCATCTGTACCTATCCCTAAATCATTTTTAGGATCAGAGAATATATGGAAAATAGTATTATGAGTATCAAAAGTTAGTACAGATCCTGCCTGTTCTTTCAATCTATAAGTGCTTGTAGCCTGAGCCGTAGCATCTCCTGTAATATCAGCGGATACTGTTACTTTGCCATCTTCTTTGAAAAGAACCAATACATTATAACCTCCGTAAATTTGTCCACTGGCCGGATAGTATTCCATTAACCAACCATTTTGGGCACCAACTAATACAGCTTTGTCTGCTGCCAACCTTTCTTCTATTCTATTTGCTGCATTCTCACCAAAAATATCTTCTGCTTCTGGCGAACATGCTACAAAAAGAAAAGAGAATGTTAAAAAGAAAAGATATATATATTTTTTCATATTGTCTTCTGTTTAAAGAGTTCCTAAATCTAACTTATCAATATTCTGTTCTCGTTCCTGAACTATTTTGTGTAGTTTATCAATGTCTATTCCCCATGATTCTGCTAAATATTCTTTTACCATTTCAAGCTTTTGAAGAATAATGGCAGCACCGTCGGTTCCGGCTGCTCTTAAAATATCCTGCCATTGCTTATCAGTATACGTAACGTATAAGGCCAATGTTTCAACAAAGTCTTCTTGCGTTTCGGTACTAGCATAGTTGGATACAAATCCCATCTTTTGAGCTTCTAGGTTGGTAATATTCATCCACCCAGGTCCAGTGTATTTACCGGCAGAAATTGTGTTAAAGTCGGTTGAATAGCTTTTGGTCTGGTGCAGAATATGTGCAAACTCATGGTGCATTGTCTTAAAGTACCAATAATTCAAATATTCAACATCTGGATTTTCAGGATCCAAACCATTAACATTGAAAAGAGTAATCTTCAAACCTCCTTCTGCGGTTCCTAATACCATAGAACCACCAGATTTTTCATATTCTGGAGAACCGATGAGATGTATTATTTTGGGACAATAAGTAGCAATAAATTCTCTGCCAACCAATTCTTCATATACATCAATCCATAAATATTTTACCAACTTGGCCAATGCCACGGATTTATCGTAATCAGCTGGTATAACATTATATTTCAAGTCTGATTCTACGTCCTCAAACTTATATTTCAAATCAATATTGTATTCCTTGGTGTAATTTTCCAATATCCAAGTTTCAAAAGCATTACGTTCCGGAGTGTTAGGATTAAATATGCTTCTGGAATCCAGTTCATCTTCACTACATGAAACAGCAGCTATAGCTAAAACGAGTAATATAAATATTTTCAACTTTTTCATATTCTTTATTTTTTAGTTTCTGGGATTAGCATCCAAACCGGCATTAATTACGTCCTGAGGCAATTGGAATGCACGTCTGAGATCGTCTTTAGTTAAAATATCAGGACTTTGTCCTTCTCTATTATGAGAGATTTCAATGCCATAACGCTTTATGTCATACCAACGTAAACCCTCGTGAATCGTTTCTATTCTGCGAAGGTGGAGAATACAATGCATGAAATTCTCTTGCTTGCTGTCAACGAAAGGAATAATAGGGTTCAAGTGCTTTTTTACTGTGCGTTGCGCGGCTTTTTCTATGACCGTAGGCATATATTCTATACTTTTATAGAATTCATCGATAAATTCCTCTGTCACGATAGGAGCCTTACCTGAATAGCACACCGAAACCAACCAATCATTTATGTCAGATACGGCCTTTCCGTATTCGGGCTGTGTTTTCATAATGTATGCCTCTGCACGACAAAGCAGTGTTTCGTTTGTAGTGAAAGGTACTATAACCGCATGGCGATATCCTATGTGGTTAACTTTATCCGTATACTCAAAATACATACCCAGCTTCGGGAAAGGCATTTTCTCCTGTGGATTCCAAATGGTATTGGCTGCTACTAAATTACTTGCTGTTCCCCAAATACCCTTAGCACGAAGGTTTTCATTATCACAAATTTCTTTGGCTTGTCCGTAACGTTGTGACATTGAATAGGGACCATAAGTATAAGGCCATGAACTGTTAATAGGGGTGATAAGTAAATTGGCAGATGATTTGGCAGATATAAAAGCATCGGCTACATTAGTTGGTGAGGATAGAGTCCCGAAATCGGCTTCATAGGTTCGTAAGACTTTAGCAGGTGTTGCTCCTAATACTGCATTTGCATAATTAATCACCTTTTCATAATTAGATTTGTCCGCTTGTAAGTAATACAAATAGAACCGGGCAGCAAAGGCATTTGCTGCTTTTTTATTAAAGTGATATTTCGGTACAGAGTATAGATTATCGTTGATTAATGGAAGTCCTTCCTCAATATCGGCCGCTATTTTAGAGTATGTTTCTTCCAACGTACCTCTTGTATAGTGAGGGGCAACTTCTTTTTCAGGAGTGGTTGCATAAGGAATACCTAGCTTTTTACCGGCTGTCTCATAATTATATGCTTCACAAAAAGTATTTACTAATACAAAATGTGCATAAGCACGGCATATCAAAGCCTCTCCTCTTTGTGGGGCTAAGCTGGCAGGATTTCCCATTTCTTCAATGGCCTGTAAAGCATGATTGGCAGAAGCTATTGCGATATAATATGCATCCCAGAGACCTTGCGGGGTATCTTCATCTGTATCTGTAACAATATCTTGCCACAAATACGCATCTTCTTGTGCTTGGAATTCTACAGAAAATAGAGAACCATTATCCATGGCATTATCTGATGCCATTTCGCCCATCATGACCGGAAAAGCAGTAGGGTAGGCTGAAACCAATAATGAAGTGATTTTAGATTCTGTATTAATCTCCGCCCTATTATCTGGCATCGTATCCAGAAAATCGCTGCACGATGTAAGTGATAAGACAGCTACAGCGGCTGAATATAGTATATTTATCTTTTTCATATTTCTAAGATTTTTAAATATTAAATTCCCATTCTTAATGTCAAAGTGAATTGCTTAGGTACCGGAGCTGCGACACCACCTGTGTTGAAGAACTCAGGGTCTTGACCGTTTAGTTTGTCATCAGAATATATCAGGAATAAATTAGTTGCTTGCAATTTTAAGGAGAGAGCATTCAATTTTAAATGGCTAATCCATGCTTTCGGGAAATCATAAGATAATGAAATTTCTTTCATTCTTATGAAATCTCCTTTAGCAGTACGTGCAGTGGAATAATTGTAAGCATTATAGGCACGTTTTAGATTAGTATCCTGCTGATTCATACGTCGGTCGGCAATCACCGGAACATCAGTCCTGTTCTCATCACCGGTGACAGTCCAGCGATTTTTGAATTCTTTGGGCATGGCATCTAAATCGGAATATTTGTTACTGAATACTGGATCCAGACGAACGACATTACCAAAAGAATAAGTAATAAAGGCATTCAGTTTAAAACCTTTATAAGTAAACATATTACCAAAACTTCCTGTGATAGTAGGGTCTGTAGGTCCTTCGTAAATCAAATGATCTTTATTGGTACGCTCCTGGAAGTTAATATCACTTGTGGTTAATTCTCCTTTTTCATTGATAAAAGTCGGTACACCATTTTTATTTAAACCTTTGAAGTCCATAGAGAATAGGGAACGCACCGGATATCCTTGTAAAGCAAATCCTGCGCCGGAAATCATATCAATTACCCGCGAATGTGAATCAAGCTCTGTAACAGTATTTTTTGCATGAGAGAAAATGAAATCGGTATTCCATTTAAAATCTTTGGTGACAATATTACGGGTAGAAAGAGTGAACTCAATACCATGTGAACGCATGCTTGCAACGTTTGCATATTTGGTTATTTGTCCTCCTACACCCATCGTATTGATAATACCTATCAAATCGTAATTGTTTCGTCTGTACCAGTCAGCTACCAAATTTATTCGATTATTTAGGAAACCAATATCAATGCCAAGATTCAATTCATGTTTCTTTTCATAAGTCAATTCGCTGTTCTCCAAATCCTTTATTCTTAAACCTGATTCACCAACACTCGCAAATGGCCTATAAGGATTATAAGACTCTATTACTACACGTGAATTTGTAACATTGGCTGGTCCGCGATCTGCGGTAAGTGAATAAGATGCTCTAAGTGTCAAGTTGGATAAAGCAGGTCTCAGTTCGTCAAAGAAAGCCTCTTCGTGCATATTCCATGCACCTGAAACATTCCATGTTGGTAACCATCGAGAAGAACGGCTTTTACCTAATTTATTAGAACCTTCATAACGGACCGTTCCGTTTATTGTATATCGTCCTTTGTATGAATATGTACCTGTTGCAAAAAAAGCCGCTTCGCGAGAACGGGTCTCTTCAACAGTGTAATATTGGGAATTTTCTTCTTTTCCTTGTTTGAAGTACAAATATTCATAAGAAGGCAACATACCCATATCATATTGCATACCTACGCCATTAAACCAAGTTTTTGTTCTGTCGGTTGCTGTCACTTGCATACCACCAAAGAGATTGATAACATGGTCATCTGCGAAGACGTCATTATAACTGATTGTACCACGAAAATCATAACTATTCATGCCATATTTAGTCTCTCTATAGAAACCTCCTACCGGCAACACGGATAGTGGTAACGAGTTTACGACATCCGGGTCTGTGTACAACCATGGGTTAGCATCTCTCATAGTCGCATCGTCCATTGCACGATAAGCCCATGCTTGGTTGGAATAATCAGTTATACTATGAGATTGAGTTGTGGAAGAGTGTTTATAAGCTCCTAAAGCGGATAATTCTACCTTCTTAAATGGTTTCCACTTTAATTCTCCTTGAAATTTCAGGTCGATAACACTTAGTTCCATGTTGTTATTCTCTAATTCATGAAGAATGTTGAATGGAGCATAATTACGAACATAATATTCATTGGGATTAAGGGCGCGTGAAGTATTCAAGGCGTATGAATATGGGTTGATATCAAAATCACGTCTAACCTCACCGCTGACCACATCTATGCTGGAACTTAATGTTCCGGGAGCTTTTTGCTTACGGTAGGAAGTATTGCCTATTAAATTAAGAGAAAGCTGTCGTGAGATGTTATATAGTGCGTTAATATTAGCAGTATAACGCTGTACGGAACTTTGTTTAGTCCATCCCGGGTCAGACATAGCACTGAGGGATGTGTAATAAGAAGCTTTGTCTGTGCCACTTGACATACTTATGGCATGATTCTGTGAAATGCTATTATTAAATAGAATATCAAACCAATCTGTATTTCTGTATTCTGCCTGTTGTAAATAGGCATTCATTGCTTCAGTCGTATTGGGTAAAGCAAACCCGCCATTGGAGTAGTCGTTGACCAGATGATACATTTTACCGTAGACGCCACTATCAGAAGCACGGTAGACATCCGAAAAGTTTAGATAACCATTGCTGGCCATAGTCTTATACACGTCCATTTGCTCTTGGGAATTCATTATATTAAAATTTCTATAGCTAGGCTTTAGACGCATTGAAAATTCTCCCGTATAATTAATCTTATTACTACCGGCTTTACCTTTTTTAGTTGTAACTACGATTACACCCGCCATTGCGCGTGCACCATAGATAGATGTAGCAGAACCATCTTTTAAAATTTGAAAGCTTTCAATATCATCAGCATTTAATCCTGCAATAGCTGAACTAATTAATGTTACTGCATCACCCGAGGACAAGTCGTCTGCTCCAACTTCCGTTACATCTTCCATAATAACACCGTCTACAACCCATAATGGTTTCGAACTGCCATAGATTGATGTTGCACCACGTACCCGGATTTTTGGAGCCGTACCGAATGTACCGGATACATTCTGTACAGATACACCAGCTGCACGGCCTTCCAACGAACGGCTGATTTCTGCCATACCATCCAACTTTACATTATCTGCTGACAGTTTTGTTGCTGCACCTGTAAATAAGCGTTTATCCATACGTTGCATACCAGTAACAACTACTTCCTCTAAAACCTCACTGTCAACCTTCATTGTGATCTTTAAATGAGGTTTTATCGCCACTTCTTGAGTCTGCATACCAATGTACGAAATCTGCAAAGTCTTCGCAGAACTGCAAGGTGTATATTGTGTTGAATATTAGGATATTATAAAAATAGAAGAACTTATGACTTATACTTATACATCCAATACAAACTATTATACAATGGGTTTAAATTGTTTTGCTCTACCTATAAGCTACTATATACTATGTTATAGTATTGTATATTAAACAGTTATACGTTACTATTATTCTTTTTCATCATATCACGAATATACTTGATACCTAAACCGGTGTATTTTTATCAATCAAAATTACCAATCAGAAAAAGATGATTAGCGGAAATGGATTGTTAGATATATCAAAGGAATTCTATTGTGCAAGAGAAATATTGTAAATATCGTGTAATATCTTAATCATGACTATTTCAAGGTTGGGAATATGATTTTGAACAAAACTATTATTAAGGTTGTATTATAATAAGATTATAATTATATTTGCATAAAAAGCTCATGCAATGACAAAGATGAATCCATTTATCACTAACGGTTATATATCGGCTGAATACTTTTGTGACCGTAAATTAGAAACAGAAATGTTGACCAGCTACATTACAAACGGAAATAATGTCGCCCTCATTTCACCACGGCGTTTAGGAAAAACAGGTCTTATTGAACATTGCTTTCATCAAAAAGAAATAAAAAATGGCTACTATACGTTTTTAATAGATATATATGCCACCAAGAATCTGCAAGAATTTGTTTTTGAATTTGGGAAAGGTATCTTAAATGGTTTGAAACCTCGTGGAAGAAAAACCTGGGAATCGTTTCTAAATTGTTTATCCTCGCTCCGTACCAGCATCTCTTTCGATTTTTCAGGAAATCCAAGTTGGAATTTGGAAATGGGAGATATAAAAACACCGGCAATAACGTTAGATGAGATTTTTCATTATTTGGAGCAAGCAGATAAGCCATGTTTGGTTTCTATTGATGAATTCCAAGTTATCGACAGATATCCGGAAAAGAATGTAGAGGCCATATTACGGACACATATCCAGCATTGCTCTAATGCTAAATTCATCTATGCGGGTTCACAACGTCACATGATGGGAGAAATATTCATGAGTCCGGCCCGCCCTTTTTATCAAAGTACAGCCGTCATGGAGTTGCATCCTATTGACATGCGCATATACACTCAATTTATAAAAAAACATTTTGATGAAAATCAAAGGGGAATTACAGAAGAAACAATCCATGAAATTTACAACCGCTTCGAAGGTATTACATGGTATATACAGTTTGTAGCCAATTTGCTTTATACGATGACGTCTCCACATGAAACCTGTACGATAGACAAAGTGGATATTGCGATTGATAACATATTATCGCAATTGAATTTTACCTACTCTTCGTTATTGTTTCAACTTCCACCTAAACAGAAAGAGGTGCTTATCGCTATTTGTAAAGCAGGAAAAGCGAAAGAAATAACCTCTTCCAAATTTTTGAAAACTTATAAATTGACAGCCAGTTCTGTACAAGGAGCGATAAAGGGATTACTGGATAAAGATTTTGTGACGAGCGAATTGGGGGAGTATAGTGTATATGATAAGTTCTTTGAGAGATGGCTAAAGAATATGATTCAATAATAAATGGAATCCCTTTCTGTTGATGGACCTATGAAAGCCGCTTGATATGGTTATCCCGGGTGTTTGATATAAAGAAGATTTTTTTTCCGGCTTAATAAAAAACTTCTTCTTTATAGCTTGCAAATTTTTTCGTCATTAATGAAATTGTTTATTCGCAGGTTAAGAATATAAGATTGCAGCCTAAGGATAGCTATTCTTAAATTAAGTTTATATATCCTCAATCGTAGTATAAAATTTATCATAAATATAAAAGGAGTTTGGATAGTATAAACAGGAATTTTTGAATTAAGAGTAAATGTTTTTTCTCTTTATATCGCTCCCGCTACATCATAACGCAGAGGTATTAAAAGTTCTAGGCTTCGGAAGACTTCATAAAGGCTTTGGAAGGATATATAGATTATTATAATAATAAAAGAATCAAGTCACGTTTAAAAGGAAAGAGTCCGGTACAATACCGAACTCTTTCTATAACTGGATAATGTTTAACCAGTCCCACTTTTTGGGGTCACTTCATTTTGGTTATATCTTATTTGTAAGCAGGATTTTGATCACTACTTGTTAAAGCACCGTTTGCATCTAGTTCCGCTTGAGGTATAGGCAACTCAAATTTATCAGAACCTGCTGGCAAATCTAATTGACTTGTCCACAAATCATGTCCATCGATACCTGTTCTTACCAAAGGAAGATTTCTTCGTTTCATGTCAAACAATCGATGTCCCTCAGCAAATAATTCACGACGTCTCTCTAACTGTATTTCATCAGCTAAACCTGCATCTGAGCCACTATATTTATCCAGGCCTCTAGCTGTACGTACTGCATCCAATGCATTTCTAGCGACATCATAATGTTCTTTGTCAGCAGCTAACTCCGCTATAATGAGATACATTTCAGAACCACGCAACATATTGAAAGAACCTTGTCCCATCTGATTGTTGCGGCTATGAATCTTTGTCGTCAGATAGCCTGATTCGCTAATATAATCGTTTTCTTCTGAATCCATTGGAAACTGTGTCTTACGGATATCTTTATTGTCCATTATATCAATTAAGTTCCTTGAAACACGTAATGAACTATACCCCTCAACAATATTACTATAATCATCCCCACACAAGTACCAAAATGCAGGTAATGACAAATAGAATTGATTATCATCTGCTGTACATTCAAAAGACCAAAGAGTTTCAGAATTCACTTCACAGAAATTAGCGGTGTAATCTGCCGTACCCATTAGGCTAATGCCTTTCAATGCAGCATTAGCATGTTTAACACCATTGGTTTCATCACCTAAATCCAGATATAAACGTGCAAGAATACCATGAGCAGCATTGGCACCAATATACACTTTAGATGAAGAAGAATGTTTATCCAATAAACTACATGCTCTTTCCATGTCTATAACAAGTTGATCGTATACCCCTTTTACGGAAGTACGTGGCAAATCTTCTGTTCCAGAAGAAAGACGTAATATAACACCCGGAGAATCAGGGTATTTATTAACAGGTTTTGCGTACATTCTTATTAAGAAATGGTATGCGTATGTTCTCAAAGATAATGCTTCACCTTCTATTCTGTTACGTTCATCACTTTCTGCCAAGTTTCCAATATTATCCATTATGGCATTAGTATTATCAATTATACTATAACAACCTTTCCAAGGGTCATTTGTATACGTACTTCCCGGGGAAACTGTATATTGATAGGGAGGAACAAAACGACCATAGTTATAGTTAGGGTCTGGAGTGACTAAAGCATCATCACCCATAATATCTGGCAAAAAGAATATATATTGGTTAGTCATGTGAGCCAACCAACCATTTGTAAGCCAATCATACGCGCCTGTCAGTACCTGTTGTGCACCTTCAATAGTAGTGAAAGTGTTACCATCAGACATCTGATCCGAAGAAGTGGTATTTAAAAAATCATCACTACAATTTGCAAGGCTAATGCCTAATGCAAGCGCTATTATAGTTTGTTTTATTTTATTCATTGTTATCTCGTTTAAGAAATTAGAAATTAACATTTATACCAAATAAGAATGTTCTAGGCAACGGCACAGTACCAGCACCATCTAAAACTCCTGTCACACCTCCTAATTCAACATCATAACCTTTGAAGTTGCTATCAAGATTCCACACACAAATATTCTCCAAACTTCCAAAAACACGTACCGTCTCTAACTGTATTTTCTTCGTCCATTTCTTTGGAAGGGTATAACCTAAATTGATATTCTTGAATTTGATGAAATCTGCATCATGCAAATAACGACTAGAAGTGGAATGAGAACTTGAAGTGTTATTTGGTAAGAATGCAGGATTAGGTGCATTCGGATTTTCTTTTGTCCAATAATTAGCTTGCTCCTTGATGGCTTGATAACCATTGTTATTACCATCATTCAACAGATAAGCTTCATACGCGTCATATATCTTGCCACCAAAACTATAGGTAAATAAGAATGAAAGATCTATGCCTTTGAAGGTAAACGTATTATTCAATCCTCCGAATACATTGGGAAGTGCGGAACCTAACTTATATTTATCAGCAGTAGCATAGGATGAAGTGGTTGTTCTTTCTCCAGTAGGATTGCCTTTTTCATCTTTTACATCTTTATACCAAAGTGGAGCGCCAGTTTCCTTATCTACGCCAGCCCATTCTTGAATATAGAATTCATAAAGGCTATAACCTACTGTACGTATTTTCGTTCCCACGACCTCTTGTTCTTCAGGATAAGAGGTAATCTTATTTTTGTTATAGGATATATTAAAATCGGTAGTCCAGCTAAAATCTCTAGCTTGTATATTCAACGAGTGCAAATCAATCTCCAAGCCAGAGTTACGCATACCGCCTAGGTTAGACATGATATTATCCAATCCTGCAGAACCTGCCAATGGTTTTTCCAATAGTAATTCATCAGAGTTTTTAATATAATAATCAATAGAACCATGTAAACGGGTATTTAATACAGCAAAATCAAGCCCAACATTAAAGTTCTTCGATTTTTCCCATGAAAGTTCAGGATTTGCTAATTGCGAGTGTCTGAATCCTGATTCACCATTATAATTGGCACCACCTTCATAAAAAGCTTGGTATCCATATAAATAGTCAGACGTTTTATTTCCTGAAGTACCATAACTAGCACGGAGTTTTAAATCATCAATCCAGCTAATGTTATTCATAAAATTCTCTTCACTGATGCGCCAATTCAATCCTGCACTCCAAAAAGTACCAAAACGATGTCCGGGAGCAAAACGTGATGAACCATCGGAACGAATACTAAATGATGCGAAGTATTTATTCTGATAATCATAGTTTAAACGACCGAAATAAGAAAGCATACGTTCTTTATCCGTAACTGAACCTACTTCTTGCGGAGTAGCTGCTACATTTAATTCCGTCAAACCTCCAATCGGGAATTTTGTTCCTTGTGCATAGGTGCGTTTGTATTCTTTGTTATAAATTTCATAACCAGCTAATACAGAGAAATGATGGTCTTCTTTTATATTGAAATTGTAGTTTAATGTACTGGTCAACCCAAATGTATTATTCCAAATAGCATATTTATACAATCTTCCCTGTGCGGCTTTACCATTACCATGCTCAGCATTATACCACTGCGTTTCATCCAGATTAATATAATCGTATGATAGGCTTGTTTTCCAATGTATCCCATATATATTGAAGTCTACATACGGATTTACCAAAACACGGTATGTGTCAGTCTTATATTTATCAGTTTGAGCAAATGATATAACGTTCATATCCTGAAATATAGGATTTTTAAAGTTATAAAGAGGATTACCATTTTCATCATATTGCATTTGGAAATTTTCATCCAAATCATATACAGGAACAGCATTAGGCAAATAAACGGCATTAGTCAAGGGGCTGGCACCACCACCTCCTCCAACAGGAGTGTTTTGTTTTGCTAAAGAAAATGTAGAGTTGACACCCATAGCAAACCAAGGTTTAATATCCGTTGAAACGTTAACGCGACCTGAATACCGTTCAAAATTTGAACCGATAACGATACCTTCCTGGTTCATATATCCCATAGAAACAAAGTACTTGGATTTTTCATTACCGCCGTTAACGCTGATATCATATTCCTGAGACATTCCCGTTCTGAAAACTTCATCTAGCCAGTCTGTATCAATCATCAATTGGGCGCCTGATACTAGATTACCAGATGCATCCAGAGGATTCGCTACGTTATAGGGATTTCTACCATACATACTTTGGGTCGATTTATTAGCTGCAATAGATGCTTCTTCCGGAGACATCCCTTTGGAAATGTTATTGTTATAGAAACCTCCATAATACAAAGAATAATGTTCGGAACCATTCATCAAATCATAGCCACCAGAAGGAAGTTTGGAAGATGATATTTGAGCCTTGAAATTCACTTTTGCCTGCCCTGATTTACCTTGTTTTGTAGTAATCAAAATAACACCATTGGCGGCACGCGAACCATACAATGAAGCGGCAGAAGCATCTTTCAACACAGTGATTGACTCAATGTCATTAGGATTCAGGTTAGAAAGAGGATTTGCACTCGTTCCATGCTTTGCCGTATTGGCTACTTCACTTAAATTTGCAGCTTCTATGGCCACCCCATCTATCACATAAAGAGGAGTACTTGAAGCTGACATAGAACCAATACCACGAATACGTACTTGGGTTGAAGAGCCTGGTTGACCAGAAACACTTGCAATTTGTAATCCTGGTGATAACCCTTGCAAGGCTTTTTCAAATGAGGTTACAGGTAACTTTTCCATATCGCTGGATTTAATGGTAGCAACAGAACCTGTTAAAGAGTTCTTTTTAGCTGTACCATAAGCAACGACTGTTACTTCATCAAGAACCTGTTCAGATGGTTTCAATGTAATCTTTACATAAGGTCTAACACCGACTTCTTGCGTTTGCATACCAATGTACGAAATCTGCAAAGTCTTCGCAGAACTGCAAGGTATATAAACTATTAAAAAACAGAAAGTTATATATTACATGGAACTCGTTACATCAAATTCACTATCTGTCAGAAGCCATTAGAAAAGATATTGGATTTTGTTGACTATACCAATTATCTACTGAAATATGGGATATCCTATTGAATGACAATTAATTATAGCTATATCTTTCCCTATATACTATACTGATAATCTCCTACACGTTTTGTCATCCGCATTTTTGTCAATGAAATTTGTCTTTTTTAAAATTATTGCTGATTATAAAATATCGATTATTAACAAGACGACCACTCAATACCCATTGCAATATTATGTGTCAATTATTTTGCTTCCAAGTAATTCTAAAAGATGTAATATCAGCCATAAAAATGCAATAGTAGTGTTATTATAATGATATTAAATTTTTTTTTGCATAAAACAGATATGGTATGGTAAAGATTAATCCATTTATAACCAGCAGTTATATGTCACAAAATAAAATTGTGAAAAGTTTGATTCCTCTATATTATTATGTATATTCCCTATTTGTAATAGAGATAAACTATTAATTTATTTTATTTGAAATAGCGATAAATAGGAATTAAACCTATTTATAATAGAAAAATGCTATCTTTGCAATATCATTCATAACGAAATTCCTATGAAACAACTTTTAAAAGATATCATTACGGATCAAAAAGCGTATATGTCGAATAAAAAATATATTGCTCGTGACTTTCCAGAAAAGTACTTGAGTAATGACGAAATTATTATAATATCTGGAGTGCGGCGTTGTGGCAAGTCAGTGTTACTTCAGCAGATACGCGATAAACTCCCTCAAAAGGATTACTTTTTTAATTTCGACGATGATCGTTTAGGAAATTTTACTGTAGAACATTTTCAGCAATTATATGAGGTTTTGATTGAACTCTATGGAGAACAAAATTACTTTTATTTTGATGAAATACAGAATATTCCCGGTTGGGAACATTTTGTGAAGCGATTATATAATTCAGGAAAGAAAATTTTCATAACAGGGTCCAACGCTCGTATGTTGAGTAAAGAACTGGGCACTTATCTGACCGGCTGCTATATATCAATCGAACTTTATCCTTTTTCTTTTTCTGAATTTTTGATTTTTCGTGAACAGAAAAATCTGTTAGGTGATATATCCGGTACGGTGGCGCGTGGAGAAATACAATCTGCATTTAATAATTATCTACGACAAGGTGGCTTTCCCATTTACTTAAAATCCGAAGATGGGATTGTACTGAAAACCTTGTATGATAATATTCTATATAAGGATGTTATGGTTCGTAATCAGATTGTTAATGAACGTGAGGTCAAAGAATTGGTATATTATACAGTTAGTAATATAGGGAAACCACTTACCTACACCTCATTAGCAAAAGTAGTAGGAGTTAAAAATCCAACAACAGTAAAAAATTATCTGGAATATATCGAAAACACTTATTTGCTGTTTACACTATCAAAACTAGATTATTCAGTGAAAGCCCAATTACGCAATCCCAAGAAAGTATATGCGATAGATAATGCATTAGTATCCCGCTTGGGTTTCCATTTTTCCGGTGAAGAAGGCCGTTTATTGGAAAATATGGTTTTTATAGAACTCCGTCGTCGCGGAGGAGAAGTTTTCTACCATAGTTCTGGAAATGCAGAATGTGATTTTGTCGTGCGTGAAGGATTTCGGGTGACACAAGCTATTCAGGTTTGCTATTTATTTGACAACTTTGAAACGCGTAAAAGGGAACTTCGTGGGATACAAGATGCGATGGATACATACCAGTTGTCAGAAGGGATAATTATTACAAGTAGCCATGAAGAAGTAGTAGAATATGAAAAAAAGAAAATTTATATTCTACCGGCATGGAAATGGCTGCGTTCATTAACGAAAGATTGAAGCACATCAATCTGGCAGGAGGAATACAAAAGTAGTTTTCACCTGCTGTTCGTGCTGTCGGACAAAAAAGAGACCGCCTTAAAATAATTTTGAGACGGTCTCTTTTTAATCTCAATGCATATCAGAACATCGCGTCTTTGGTACTAAAGAGCTTTCTTTCGTTCAGCTTGACTACCTTACCGAATTTCTCAAGTCTTTTGATATCGATATCTTTCGGATTTCCCATAATTCCAATACAATAAGGCTTACCTTTGATATTCGTTTCATAGAAACGGACTATGTCATCAAACGTAAGCGCGTCAATCTTCGGAAGATTCTCTTTTGCAGGGTCACCGTCATATCCTTGGTAGCCCAAGTTGACAAGATACATCGCCTTGTCACGGAAATCGGGGTGGGAAGTCAGGGCCTCCTGACGTAGGTAACTCTTGATGTTATCAATCCTTTCCGGATTTTTAGGCATGTCATTCACAAGTCCCATCAAAATATCCAGCGCATCGTTTGCCTTGTCATTCTGCGTACCCACATATCCTTGCAGGAAGGTCTCTCTACCCGCTATTCCCTGCGTGGATGCAAGCGCGTATGCCGTATAGGCCATCGAGCGCTTTTCGCGGATTTCATTCAGTACCAGTCCGGTAAAGTCCATACCGAAGTACTGGTTGAAAGCATGCCTTGCCACATCATCTTTCTTGTCGGTCTTCATCATCGGGATGTAGAGATAGATTTGGGCCTGTTCCACATCATTATTAGGCAGGAAGTAAACTGTATTCTCTGTAACCGGAGCCATCGGGGTGGGATTTGGAGATAGGGAAGGCCGTTCATTGGCAACCAGCGGCAGGTTCTTGCTTAGAATATCATATACATTGTCAAACGGCAGGGTTCCGCTATAATATATCTTCGCCTCATAATTGGAAGCACGGTTGATGTCACCCGTGAGTTCTGAAATCTGCAATTCATACAGTTCTTTGTCTGTCAGCTCATCAATATAAGGTGACTTATCGCCATAGAACACATACTGGCTCAGTGCGCTACCCAATGCTGAAGTGTTGCTTTTTCTCTGCTGGCGGCTGCCGAGTTGGCTACCTTTCAGGCGGCTCAGCTGCTTGTCATCAAGCTTCGGCATCAATATCTGGCGCGACAAGAGCTGGCAGGCTTGCGGCAACGTCTGCTCAAATCCCTCCATGGTCACGGTCAGATAGTTTGAACTGGCATATACATCACAGCTCACGTTCAGCTTGCTCAACTCTTCCTTCAACTGTTGAGGCTCGTAACTTCCCATGATACCGGCATTGTTCATCAATTCTGCGGCGATACCTAATTTAGGGAACTCTTGCGTTCCGGCGCCATATCTCAATACCAGACGGAAAATATTATTCTCCTTGTTGGGAACATAATACATCTTGGAACGCTCGTTCAGCTGCTTCACCTTTACGTCACCAAAGTCAATAAACTTTTCATCTACCGCACCAATGGGCATACTCTTGAATTGTGTGGCATACAGAGATTGTTTTCCGGTGGGAGGTTCAACCGGCTTATAACCGGGCTTCTTGATTTTGCCTTCCTTGTCCGCTTTCCCCTTCTCAATATACATGGCGAGATAATTATCAGACAGATATTTCTTTGCTACCCGCTTCACGTCCTGGTTGGTCACGGCCATAATCTTGTCTTTATAGTTCAATACATCGTCAGGGCTCTTACCATCCATAAAAGCGTTCATCAATATAATCGCTTTTTGTTCATTGGATTCCATGGCAAGGTCAAAGTTACGGCACAGCTCAGCCTTGATGGCATCCACTTTCCAGTCCTCAAACTCACCGTTGGCCACTTGTTCAATGGCTTTCAATGCCTTTTTCTCGGTACTTTTATTCGATTCAAACCTGCGCTGGTTTTCGTCATAAAGCGGGACGCAGTACACAAAGTTGCGACCTCTTTCACGGAAAGTCCGGCTATATGCGCCCGCAGCCGTTATTTCACCGTCTATCATCAGTTTGTCCAATGTACCCGTTTGGCTTCCGTTGCTGATCAAGGACATGGCAATCTCAATGGCGTCTTCATCAGGATGTCCCGAAGGTACCCCCTCAAAAACCAGTCTTACTTGCGGATAATACCCTATTTTGGCGGTGTACTGTGTACGTCCCTTGATTTCCTTTTCAGGATATGTCTTACGTTCGGGCGTCGCTTTTGCAGGCAGGCGGCCGAAGGTAGCGGCTATGCGCCTGCTTATCTGGTCGGCCTTGATGTTTCCCGACAATACCAAAACCATGTTTTCGGGTACATACCACGTGTCATAAAATTCAATCAGCTTACTCAAACGGGGATTTTTCAGATGTTCGGGCAGGCCGATGACGGAACGGGAATAGGGATGCCCTTCAAATGCCTTGTCCATGATGAACTGTTCCTGGCGACGACCCGGATTGTCTTGAGCACGGTTGTACTCTTCGTACACAGCCTCCAGTTCCGACTGGAAAGAACGGAACACCGGGTTCCTGAAACGTTGGGATGAGATTTCTAGCCATTTGTTTATCTGGTATGCGGGGAAAGAGCAGTGGTAGAACGTCCAGTCATAGTAAGTACCGGCATTCACGCCCTTTGCCCCCATACTCTCCATCAGGTTGGAGTATTCTCCGGGCTGGCTGATTTGTCCGGCACTGACGGTCAGCTCATTTATTTCCTTGGAGAGGGCTTCCTTCTTCACAGGGTCCGCCTCATCCGCCATTTGGTCGTATTTGGCTATAATCTCCTGGTAGATAGGTGCTTCTTTCTCCCAATCGAGTGCACCGATTTTATCGGTACCTTTAAACATGACGTGTTCCAGGTAGTGGGCAAGTCCTGTATATTCTTCCGGATCGTTGATGGAACCGGCACGTACACCTACAAGACCGAACACATCGGACTTTGAATCGTCTTCCCATACATAGACGGTAAGGCCGTTCTTCAGTTTGAATACCTTCAAACCCTGGCCGAACATTGGCAAAGCCATAACCAATGCGGCCAAAAGAACAGATAATTTGATTTTTGATAAATTCATGATAGTAATTATTTGTGGTAATTATTATTTCACTATAACCATAGGTAAATCCAGAGGGCCACTGGCGGCGCTTCGGGTATCAGCCTTGGTCTTCTTAGGACCCGGGGTGAGCGGGCTATACGTAAGTACGTGGCGAATGCGGTTGCGTTGGTCATTGGTAAAGCGGTCACTGTAGCAGATTTCATAATCCATCAAATTGTACGATTGGAACGTCTCACCTGTTTTGCAGTTCTCCCGCGTGGTGGCTTCTGCCATGCTTATCGTTTTTCCGGTTTGTTGGGCTTCTTGCAGCATAGCTGTCAGGTTTGCCAGATACGCCATGCGGTTATAAGAAGGAGTGTCTTCGCAGTAGTCGGTATCTATGCACTTGTCCGTCAGGCTCGCATCGTCATTCTCGTCGAAAGCATGATGCAACCCCAAGTAGTGTCCCAGTTCATGTGCCAGCGTCACATTGACATCAAAAGAATTATAGCGTCCGTCATTTCCGGTTTCTTCGTATGCATACAGACTGTTGATGGATACGCATTTGGGGTAAGAAAGGTTTTCTTTGGTCAAATAGTTATAGGATGTTGGCGGTAAACCTTCCAGGTAGTTGCTTCCCGTGACAGAGAGGGGCAGGTGGGAGATACCCAGTATGATGCTGTTCCCTCCGTCTACCGCAGCAAAATTATAGAGCATGACATTTACATACCGGTTGGGGTCCCAAAGCAAATCTACATTTTTCTTAGCGGACATAAATTCTTCACAATCCAGAGGCATGCCTCCTGATTTCACATATTCCACACCGGGAGCGGAAAGCACATTACCTTTCTCGTCTTTTTCGGCCAATACAAATTCCAGATTCATGTCCACACCGGCACTGCCACCGTTATATAGCGTTTCACCTCTGTAGTATGCATTGACTTTTTCCAGTATTTCGGTCAACCGTGCTTGGGGGATATACTGCTTGGGATCGTTCTGGCTGCTATATAGCACATGGAATATGACGGGGATTTTGTAATGATATTCCTGTCCGGAAGGCATGGCGTTTTGATGGATGCTGATTGTTACAAGTTTATCCGGAGTCCATATTTTTACTTCTCCTGAACGTTCTGCCCCTATATTCGCTTCAACGGAAATATTTAGTTTAGCATCACCGGTTCCTTTACCTTGTGAAACTGTACACCATGCTGCCATGCTAGTGGCTGTCCATTCGGCTCCTGTCCGTAATTCGATTTCCATATTAGTCTCTTCATAAGAGATATTATTGAAAGCTGTCTGAGAGACTTCCGTACTTGGTGTGGAATTCTTCTCACAGCTTAGGAATAAAATGCAGATTAATAAATAAGGAATACATTTTAGTTTCATAGGCATGTTTTTTTAAAGGTAGATAATTGTTTGAAAGGAAAACAAAGATGAAAGATTATGTAGCTAATTTTCTTTTTATGAAAATTACCCAAGTATACAATGGAATATGTAAACTTGGGTAAAATTCAATTGGTTGTGATAGGGAAGAAAGTTATAAATTACCCTCCAATATTATCCATTTAATGAGACAGCAATACTCTTTTGTCTTTTTTGTCACAGCAAATTACCGGAAGACTAAAGGCCTTGCTGGCTTTAAGTGGTTTTGTCCAAACATTGACTTTACTGTTGCTTGTAAAATCAAACTGATGAGTAGGCATAGCTATTTTCATTTGCGGCTTATACGGTGCCAAAGTCGGTGTATAATAAGCAAGCAATGACAATCCTCTTTCTGTTTGACCAACAAGGGCTATTGAATTCCAAGAACCTTCATTCTCTGGTGAGTTCTCAAAATAAAATTCTTCATATTCATTGGTTTGCCCTAATAACGTTTCTTCATTAGTGATGCTACCGGTCGAAGCATCAAACGGCATGAGATAGATTTTATCGTTTCCTAAATCGGGTAGCTGCTGTGGATAGAAAGTAACAAAACCGCTCTCTTCATCGTATGCCAGCTCGAAAGTATCATCATAGCCTTCTATACCTAACAGACCGGATACGTTCAGGCTCTTTTCATCTTTTTGACTAATACTGAGAAGAGAAGCTGTGGGCTCATTTTCTTCTTCACCTATCATGGTGCCTTCTATTACCCAATAACCTTCATACCAGTCCATAGGAATAGCTGCACCGGCAGTGTACCAGAAAGTAGTATAGGATACTTCTTGCGGTTCATCTCCAGCATAAGTTATCACCATGATTGAATGTGTACCTCGGCCGTCACATTTTAACAAAACTTCTCCATCAGAACGAACGGTCTCGGATGGAATCTGACCGGATAAGATACCGGAAATATACTCATTTTTAGGCTGGCCTTCAACTATTGCCACTTTTGCGCTTTCCACATCCGCACCCAGCTTTACGTCTGCAATGGCATAGTGCTTATTGTATATATCGACTTTTTGTCCTTTATAAGACACTGTAGACGAATAGTCCTTGATTGCAACTCCCGATTTTATCGCTAATGCGAAAGCGCCTGTCGAAGCATAATAAAGTGAAGTAGACCCCCTGAATGTAATCAATATGGATTTAGCAGGGAATGTAATAATATCATTCTCCAATGTACCACATAAACCTTTTTTCTTGACATCTTCCAATGTAGCTCCACCCTTCTCCATCAGATAACCGGCGTAACTGGTAATGGCTATTTCTCCTTCACTCATATTGAGTCCTGTATATTGTGCAGGATAGGATATAAACACTCCCTTAGGGTCTCTGGCGTCAATAGTCAAATAATAATCTTGTGACTTGTCATAAGCACCTTTATTTGAATAAGGGAAACTCTGTCCATAAGGGTTCACCAAACGATATATTCCGGGCGTTACAGAATTTTCTTGTAACTCCACCTCATAAACAATATTGGGGAGACCATAACCTGTACTAATTATATCTTCACGATATTGCACGTTCCCGATAGTTTTATAAGGTGCAGGAATACCTGCTTTGAATGAATAACTGATACCGGAATAGCCATTGATTTTTTCTTCATTAGCTATAGATACAGTCAGAGGCTTATATACATCCAATTTAAACTTAGCAGGGTCGAAGCCTATTGAGATTTTTGCCACTTTAGAATCTGCCGCAAAGGTTGCTGAAGCCGGTACCATAAAAGCATTTTCGGCATCGTCGGATGATGAAAGTTCCACTGTCAGTTCCTGTCCGGCTTCCATACGGCTCAGCTCAATGCTAAATGAATTAACGTCCGCAGACAAATCCACCTGTGAAGGTAATGTCGTCGGGAAGTAGGCTTGCATGCTTCCCTGCGCTTCTGCAGGTGTATAATCAACTTCATCGGTACAAGCATTGAAGCCCAACAGGAGGCATAATGCGCAGAGTACACTGAATAGTTTATTTATTGATTTCATAAAAATCTTTTTTTAATAGTTATTGAATCATTTCTTTATGACTTCGTATTTATCACTCGGATCCGGATTTTCGTATCCTATTAAAGCCTTATTGTTGTTCTTTTCAGTCTGGACAATACTTATATTCATCCAAGCAGGACGACGTGTTGTATTAAAACGAACAGCATCACTGAAGTTGGTACCCGTATAAGCACGTTCTACAGGCATATCAAGACGTTTAATATCGAAGAATGTCAAACCTTCGCCCCATTGTTCCACTCGCTTTTGGAATACAATTTCATCAATCAACTCCTCTCCGGATAGATTTGTGCTATATTTTTCATCACGATAATTAATCATAAAATCTTGCAACAACTTACGGCCTTCAGCATCACTCAAATGAGCGGCTGCTTCAGCTTCGATGAAATACATTTCTTCTACACGCATCAGTGGGTAAGCCGATACAGCACCTGTAGAAGGTACATCAGGGTTTCCTTCTCCGGGACGGAATTTTACAGATGAATAGGCGGAAAGGCGGTCGCCAAAATAACCAAATTCAGTAGACGTCAGGAATGCTGTGGCTCCATCCAATGCGCTACCTTCAGGAGCTTTCCAAAGTTTTTTACGGAAATCGGTATCGCTGATTCTATTATACATGCGGGCGTCTATCATTAAGTAGGGTTCTTGTGCTGAATATCCGAAAGAAGTTTCGTTAGACATCCAAGATACCCAATTAAGAATACCAGTTTTCACAGATGCGTCTTCAGCCACTAATTGGCATCCCCACATCCACCGGGAAATGTCATTGAAACCTTTACTTGTACTCAGGCATTGTTCTTCTGTCATCGGAACGATGGAAGCTTCTTTAATGGCTTCACGCGCATATTTCTTTGCATTCGCATAGCCCTAAAGCCACATATAGCAACGTGCCCTCAATCCTTGAACAACGTCCAGATGTGGCAATACATTGTCCGAAATATTCAGCTTACCAATCAAACGTTCGGCATTGGTCAGGTCTCCCAATATGAATTCAGCCATCTTTTCCCGTGTGACACGCGGGTTGTTACGTGCTTCCTGCTCGCTCATTTTTTCTGTGACGATGGGTACCGTTAAATTGGTAACATCATTTCCCGCCTTATTAATTCCACTTGTTACATCCGTAGGCAAATATTCAAACATCCTTGCCATATCCAAATAGAAGTGTGCACGATAGGCATAAGCGGCTCCCATATATCCTTGCTGAATCTCAGAAGCGGTTTCTTCGTCAAAAGAAGCTAATAATTTATTAGCGGTCAGTACCGAATTCCAATAGTAATTCCAAATGAATTGCGGATAAGAGTTTGATTCAGCCTGGCTTACGTTCTCTTCCCACGGTGAATACCAGTCATAACCAGAGCTGACAATAGGCATATCACCTGTCATTACATCACGAATATGCATGACAGAACCGTATCCCCAGTCAAAATGCCAATCCTTACTAACGATAGCTACCTGATTCATACTGGCAGGCATCGCCCAAAGCATG
>ULTJ01053611.1_pt1 | contig 34120 bp, 43 predicted proteins | sample 1957491 | NCBI WGS metagenome assembly ULTJ01 (sample SAMEA4835731, study PRJEB28245) | human gut metagenome | biome: gut microbiome; material: fecal sample | place: Denmark | collected 2008 | reverse complement strand
CCGCCATATATGATGTCCTGACGGCGAAAGAGGTGGGTATGACTATGAACTCTCTGCTTCATGCTGGACTTGAGGACGAGGGCTGCGTGCTGACGAAGAAGGCGATGATAAGGCAGAGCCGTCTGATAAGGAAAAGGCAGGAGTGTTGAACGTGTAAGCGGCTGATTGAACGACGGTTGAACGGTCGGACGGCTGATATTGAACAGTTGCCGACCGTTTTTGCATATATGAGGCTGAAATGAGCGTGAAAAATGCGGTAAAAATATGTTAATTTTGGGTTTGCTTCTACATTTGGGTCTACGTTTGGGTCTACAGTTTCATTATATGTAAAAACGAAATGTATTGAATGGGTCTACATTTGGGTCTACAGTTTTAACTAAAATTAAGGCGGTTTTGTCATTTCAAATGTACAAAAATATGGCGTTATGTGTTGAAATGTTGCATGTAAGAGGGGGGGATAATCCACAAACGGACGTGTTTCACGCGACAGAAACATTACGTGAAACGCTTGTGTTTACAGGTGTTTTTACTAAATTTGCAGTATGAAAGAGGCAAAAAGGCGTGCGCGCAGCAAAAAAGGCGCGCCACACGCGACATTTGAGATTGCGCATGACGTGCGTGACACGCTCGGCAAAGATGTAGGGCTGAGAATACTTGAACGCTCGGACATGCTTGCTGCGAGCACATTGGAACAGCTGCGCAAGTCGACGGACAGAGCATATACGCTTTTCGGTTTTCTGATGACAGCGTTCAGCGCAGTGACCGGTCTCCTTATGGCTGCAAAAGGGATCTTGATTCTCATTCCCGGCGTGGTACTGTGGATTGGTCTGTGCATTTCCTTATATATAATGTTCGGCAAGGTGATATGGGTGCACAGTTTCAGGTGTATGGGTAATGAGCCTCAAAATCTTATAAGTGAGCGTAATATAAAAATGCTAAAAGGTATATACGGAACAAAGCAAACACTAAGCAGCCGCTATGAACTTAATCTGATATACGACAGCATAGAAGACTGTGCGTATGCCATAGCGATAAACGACAGTGCGCTGGAAGACCGTGTGCGCACTATAGAGCTTGTTATGAATACATTGAAGATTACGATAAGTGTGGTGGCACTGAGCGTATTATTCATCTTCGTCTTCAGATTCATCAATTGAGTCTTGGAAGAAGTTGGTAAGTGAGGCTTTTCTGCGTGTAAGTCTCTCCCACTGTTCTTTCTCTACGTTTTGTCTGGTTTCCTTTTTTTTTGCCATAATATAACTATAATAATCAGGTTAGACAATGCGAATAAGTCCGACGATGGTGCTCATGCTGCGTATGTCGTCTTTCGGAAGCAGGAACGGACGGTGTACGGTGTCGTTCTCTGAGGCGCAAAGTATGCAGTCATCGTGCTCGATGGTTTCCATGACGCGCTTAACGAGCACACCCTGGCTTGTCTCGAGGACATAGACCGTACCCCACTGGAAGAAGCGTATGTCGTGTATCTTGTGACACGCGATGAGGTCGCCGCTGTAGTATAGCGGAATCATGGAGTCTCCGGACACACGTATGATGAAGTCCGCACCCTTGTCCTGGAATTCAGGTATGATGTATCGCTCACAGTTCTCCATGTATGCGAATGAGCTGTCTGTAGCCGGAAATCCGGCAACAGCATCAAGCGGAATCAGCGGTATGCCTTCTTTACTGTTGCTATCCACCTTCTTCATAATCACTTCAGGGCTTTTGGGCGTACTATTTTTTAGCATTTCCCCTTTGCCGGTAAGAAGCCAATCTATACTTATTTGTTCACACAATGAAAACAATAAAGGCAAGTCTAAAGTGTTGCGTGCTTTCCAGTTAGAAAGAGTCGACTTGCTTATACCTAAATAGTTAGCAAGCTCAATATCAGTTGATATATTCAGTGCTTTTTTGAGTCTTAATATTACTTCTTGTGAAGAAAGAGTTTTCATTTCGTGAAATTTTAACAATAAATATTTTGTTGTTTTCAATATGTGTACTATCTTTGCGAAGAAATTAAATGTAAACCGCGTTCAAAGATACGAAAAATAACATAAACGACAAATAAATATGGACATGGAAAAAAAATATGATTTTACAGACGAGATGAAGGTGTTTGGAGACATAACGCTCCGCCGGATTGTCGCTCTTCGTGATTTCGGTGACGTAAAAGCCGGAGACAAAGGCGGCTGGATTGAAAAGGAAGAAAATCTGTCGCAAGACGGCAACGCATGGGTCTGTGGCGACGCACGGGTCTGTGGCGATGCATGGGTCTGTGGCGATGCACGGGTCTGTGGCGATGCATGGGTCTATGGCGACGCACAGGTCTGTGGCGATGCATGGGTCTGTGGCGACGCACAGGTCTGTGGCGATGCATGGGTCTGTGGCGATGCACGGGTCTATGGCGACGCACGGGTCTATGGCGATGCATGGGTCTGTGGCGAGGCACGGGTCTGTGGCAACGCACGGGTCTGTGGCGACGCACGGGTCTGTGGCGACGCACATGTGGCAAGCGAGTCTGATTATATCGTCTTCAAAAACTTCTGGTCATCCGGCAGATACTTCACCTACACCTTTTCCAATAGGATGTGGAAAGTAGGCTGCTTTTATGGCACCGGCGAGGAACTCATAAAAAAGGCGTATGCCGACAGTGAGGACAGCGGCTGGCACTACGAGCAGGCAGTGCGTTATGCCGAGGCGGCCGAACGGAGAAGGAAGAAATGATATTATCGTCATAAACTGACCGAAGTTCGTTGACGCTGCCGATATAGCTGTAATCCGGCTCGGGATGAACAGGAATAGCTTTTTGAGCAAGGCGAAGAAGTTTTAGGATAACTGGCAGCCCGGAAAGACGGGCAGGGGCGAAGGGTTTCTCTGACGAAAGGAGTGACACTGATTTCAATTATCCGGGGTTCGATTCCCCGGTGCCCCACAAAATAGATAGAATGTTTCATACAGGAGTCTGGCATTGCGGTCCGTGAGGATAGCAATGCCGCATGGGCACAAGATGGTTGCGTGCGGTTCGAGTCCGCAGTGCCCACAAGACATATTAACGAAAAAACAGAAAGGACATGAGACAGAAGATTTTCATAGAGCGTGGAGAGGGCACGGCACTTGCGCGGATATTCGGCTGTTCGCGTATGTACGTGAGCTACGCTCTGTCGTTCAAGAAGGACAGCGCGAAGGCTCAGCGCATACGCAAGGCGGCTATAGAGAGGGGCGGCCAGCTTGTGAGGTTTGAGGACGTGAAGAAGCAGAAGCTATGAGAGAGGATCTGGAACGCATATACGGAGCCGAGCTGCGCTGGCTGCGGAGGCTAAGCCTCAGGGACAGATGGCGCATAGTGTGGTTCGTCGTGAGCATGTGCCTGGTGATGATGACGGCGGGCGGTCCGCTGCCCTGCATTGCGGTGATTTATCTTAACGGCGCGGTCTCAACCTGGCAGTTGCACAAGGTGAGAGGCATGCGGTGAATTTGAAAGAAAGGAGACCTGTATGGAATACTACAACAAGATGCTTTGTCTGAGCTTTGCCGACCTGACGGGCGGCGGTAATCCGGTGATATTACCTAAGACATTATTACAAAATGTATGTCGCGGCAATATCATCCGTGCGGACCGTGCCGGCGGTGAGGGTTCCAGGGCACTGTACGTCTGGAGCAGTATTCCGGAGAAATACAGAAAGAGATATATGGAGCTGCACGGAGACCCGGAGGAGGAGATGAGGAAGGCGCAACAGGCTGTGGAGCTTGTGGAAGACAGCGACGCGCGCTCATACTTCGAGACATACAGATATACCGACAAGAGGGGCGAGGAAAGGAGTCTGACAGACGGACAGATAGACGACTATACGAGAAACGCGTCGGTGCTGAACATGCTGCGCAAGACCGCGCAGGGCTCGAGGAGCCTGCGGTCGTCGCTGAACGCGCGCGGTACGGGAAACACGTGGGACATCGTGGCGGAGACTTCGGAGAACCTGCGCGAAAGATACGGCCACTCGCTGCCCGCCAACCCGGCAAGGCTCCGCGCCAAGATGAGGGACTACGCTGAGCGTGGCTATGAGGTGATGATAAGCGGCAAGCTGGGCAACACATCCTCGGTGAAGATAACCGCAGAGTTCGGAGAACTGATAATAGCGTTGAAGCGCAGCCGCGTGCCCGTGTATACTGACAGAGCCCTTCTGGAGAAAGCCAACGAGGAGGCGGAAAAGCGCGGGTGGAAGCCCCTGCGCAGCCTTGCGGGACTGAAGAGATGGCTGAACAGCCCAGCGGTGCAGCCTCTGTGGTATGACGCGGCTTATGGTGAGCAGACCGCCCGACAGCGTTTCGCGCGGAAGCACCGCACCGCCCAGCCCTCACGGCGCGACTCGCTGTGGTACGGTGACGGCACGAAGCTTAACCTGTACTACCGCGACGAGAAAGGCAACGTGAGGACGACGTGCGTGTATGAGGTGGTGGACGCCATGAGCGAGGTGCTTCTGGGCTACCACATCAGCGACAGCGAGGACTACGAGGCTCAGTACAACGCCTTCCGCATGGCTGTGCAGACAAGCCGCCACAAGCCCTACGAGATAGTACACGACAACCAGGGCGGTCACAAGAAGCTGGAGAGGCTGACCGACGGATTCTTCCACAAGATATGCACGGTGCACCGTCCGACGCAGCCGTACAACGGCGAGTCGAAGACGATAGAGAGCATCTTCGGACGGTTCCAGAGTCAGGTCCTGTCGAAGTCGTGGCAGTTCACCGGTCAGAACGTGACAGCAAAAAAACTGTCAAGCCGTCCTAACGTGGAGTTCCAGGACGCGAACAATGGAAAACTGTATTCTCTGGATGAACTGCGAGATGCCTACGCAGCCGCACGCAAGGAGTGGAACGAGATGCCACATCCTGCAACAGGCGAGCGAAGGATAGACATGTACATGAGGAGCGTGAACGAGGCTACGCCCGAGGTGACGACCGGCGAGATGGTGAGGATGTTCTGGGTGTTCAAGGAACGCCGGAGCACATTCACCGACCAGGGCATAAAGGTGAGGATAAACGGCACTGACCTGCAGTACGAGGTGTTCTCCGCCCCGGGCGTGCCCGACCACGGCTGGCGTCGCCTGCACACGTACGAGAAGTTCGTCGTGGCATACGACCCGAACGACACGTCGTGCATAAGGCTGTACACGCGCATGCCGGACGGCAGCCTGCGGTTCGAGCGTACTGCGGAGCCGTACATTGTGATACATCGTGCCAAGCAGGAGCAGACCGATGCCGACGGGGCTTTCATCCGCCAGGAGCAGGAAGCCAACGTGCGTGACCGCGTGGAGCGTGCCGCCGAGGGCTACCGCATAGCCTCCGCCCACGGCACGGCACCGGAGCAGAACGGCCTGCGCACACCTAAGCTGAAGGGTCTGCCGAAGACGGCGCAGGACGCGCTGTACAAGCGTTATCTGAAGTATGACAGCGACAATAACGATCTGGAGCTGGGACGCCACACGAAGAGCATGAGCATGGACGACTGGCGCGACGTGATGGGGCTGGATGCGGATAAGGAGAAAGGGAAAAGGACCGCGGGGAAACTGTAGGAAAAGGTAAAAAGGTGAAAAGGTAAAAGAGTAAAAGGGTAAAAAAGTAAAAAAAACAAATATATACAAAAAGAAGAAGACATGAAAGAGAACGAGAAGAAGGCGATATGCGAGGCTCTGAAACGCTATGTGGCGAAATATCCGAGCCAGAACAAGGCGGCGGCGAGCCTGAACGGCACGAGCGCAGGAACGGTGAGCACGATACTGTCGGGCGCGTGGGACAAGATAAGCGACGAGATGTGGCGCAAGATAGCCGCGCAGGTGCACGCTTTTGTGGACAGCGGCGAGTGGAAGACTGTTGAGACGGCAGCCCTGCAGGAGATGGTCTACGCCATGGAGGACGCCCAGCAGTGGAAGAACGTGACATGGGTGGTCGGTGAGGCGGGCTGCGGCAAGACCACCGCCGCACGCCTGTATGAGGAGGAGCACAGGGAGGTGTTCTACATCCTGTGCTCCGAGGACATGCGCCGCAGCGACTTCGTCCGCACCATAGCGCGCAAGGTGGGCATACGCACCGACGGCATGAGCATACGCGACATGCTCGACGCCGTGACCGGCTCGCTGGTTCAGATGGACGCCCCGCTTCTTCTGTTCGACGAGGCTGACAAGCTGATAGAGTCGGTGTTCCACTACTTCATCGACCTTTACAACCGTCTGGAGGACAAGTGCGGCATGGTGTTTTTCTCGACATCCTACATCAGACGCCGGATGAAGACGGGACTCCAGTACGACAAGAAGGGCTACAACGAGATACACTCGCGCATCGGCAGGAAGTTCTTCGAGCTGGAGCCGACGGGACCGCGCGACGTATATGCCGTGTGCGTGGCGAACGGTCTGTGCGACAGGAAGCAGATAGCCGAGGTGGTGCAGGACTCGGAGAAATACGACTTCGACCTGAGGCGCGTGAAAAAGGCGGTGCACAGAGTGAAGAGAATGGCGTTTGAACAGTGACTGAAAGGTGTTTGAGGAATGAGAAAGGCAATATCAGTGAGCGAGCTGCTGTCAATGAGGATCGAGACGCTTCCCCTGGAGGGCGCGTGGCGGGACGCCTTCGGCGAGCCGGAGCGTCACGGTGTATGGTTCGTATGGGGAGGCAGCGGCAGCGGCAAGACGTCGTTCGTGCTGCAGCTGTGCAAGGAGCTGTGCCGGTTCGGGCGCGTGGCATACGACAGCCTGGAGGAAGGCGCGTGCAAGACGATGCAGAACGCCTTCATCCGCACGGGCATGCAGGACGTGGCGCGCAGGATGGTGCTGTTGGACTGCGAGGACATGGCGACGCTGAGCGAGCGTCTGAAGAAGCGGCGCAGCCCCGAGTTCGTGGTTGTGGACAGCCTCCAGTACACCGGAATGAGCTACAGCGACTTCCGGACGCTCAAGGAGCGGCACCGCGACAAGCTCCTCATATTCATCAGCCAGGCTCGCGGCACACAGCCCTCCTCGCGTGTGGGCGTGAGTGTGATGTATGACGCAGGGCTGAAGATATGGGTGGAGGGCTACCGCGCCTTCTCCAAGGGCAGGACGTTCGGGGAGAAGGGATATTACACGGTGTGGCCGGAGAGAGCGGAGAAGTATTGGGGAAAGTGAGAAGGTGAGAGGGGGAGAAGGTGAGAAGGTAAAAAAGTAAAATATAAAAAGAGAAGGGAAAGGACATGAAGAAGGAAAAGGTATACATAAGTGGCGCCATAGCGCATCATGACATTGAGGAGCGCAGGCGCGCGTTTGGGGACGCCGCACGGTTTCTGGACCTGAAAGGTTTCGAGCCTGTGAATCCGTTTGACAACGGGTTGCCGGAGGATGCCGACTGGCACGAGCACATGCGCGCGGACATGGCGCTGCTGATAGGCTGCGACCGCATCTATATGCTGGGTGGCTGGGAGAAGAGCAAGGGCGCAAAGCTGGAGCTTGACGTGGCGAGCTCGTGCGGGATAGAGGTGATGTTTGAAAGGTAAAAAGGTAAAAAGGTGAAAAGGTAAAAAAGTAAAAAAAAAGTAAAATCATAAAGTGATGGAAAAGACTGTTGAAAGAGTTGCCGCATGGCTGCGCGGAATGCGCAGTCGGCGTGCGGAGAGGAGGATGGCGGCAAGGGAGCGCCGCATGATGACTGACGCCAGGCGCGCCGTCCAGGTGCGTGAGTTCTGCGGCGAGGTGTTCGTCTGCATGGACGGTGTGCCTGTGGTGCCTGCGGACGGCATGAAATGGGACTTGCCCACGGTGCTTGACGTGGCGCGCGAGGCATACATAAAATACAGAAAGGAGGAGTGCGCCGATGGGCGTTGACAATTATGCGAGGTTCTACGCGCTTCTAAGGCGGATGCCCTGTGCCGACAAGGAGACGCTGGTGTCGCAATACAGCGACGGCAGGACGACACACCTGCGTGAGCTGAGCGGAAGCGAGTACCGTGCGATGTGCGACGCGATGGCGCGTGTGGCGGGCGAGGATGAGAGCCGTCGCGGACTGAGGAGGCTGCGCAGCGCGGCGTTGCACCAGATGCAGCTGCTCGGTGTTGACACCGCCGACTGGAGGAAGGTGGACGCCTTCTGCCGTGACAGGCGCATAGCCGGTACGGACTTCAGGGAACTGGACGGTAAGGGGCTGGAGGCACTGACAAGGAAGATAAGGATAATAAGGAGAAAACGTCAGGACGACTGACTGCATAAATTAAGAAAGAAAATGGAACAGAACATTCAGAGTGTGGACATAAAGTCCATGACAAAGGAGCAGCGGGCTGAACTTCTTGCCCGTCTGCAGCAGGAAGAGAGAGAGGACCGTGTGGCACGGCGTGAGACCTACGAGGGACTGCGCGCGGAGTTCATGCGCGAGGTGGAGAGAAAGGTGACGGCTCTTGTGGAGGACGTCAGGGGCTTCAGGAAATGGCTTGAGGGCGAGACGGACAGCTTCACGGAGGTCATGAAGGACTACGGTCAGGTGAAGAGCGACGGACAGCGGTCGTACACCATCACCGACGGCGGCTTCCGCCTGGAGCTGAAGAGCAACAAGGTGAAAGGCTTCGACGAGCGCGCCGACATGGCGGCGGAGCGTCTTATAGACTACCTTAAACGCTACATGGAGCGGAGCGAGAAGGGCGCGGACGACCCGATGTACCAGATGGCTATGACTCTGCTCGAGCGCAACAAGATGGGCGACCTCGACTACAAGTCAATATCAAAGCTCTACGAGCTGGAGGACAAGTTCGACGGGGAGTATGCCGACATAATGCGCCTGTTCAAGGAGGCCAACGTGGTGCAGCGCAACGCGGTGAACTACTACTTCTGGAAGCGCAATCCGGCGAACGGCGTATGGATGAGGGTCGAGCCGAGCTTCTGCAGGATGTGACAAAAAGTGAAAAAGGAAAAGGGTAAAAAACGTAAAATGTAAAAAAGCCGCGCAGACAATGGTGTTTACGCGGTTTTTTCGTAACTTTGCCGTTATGAGAAAAGGACGTGACAGAACACTGATAAACGAGAGGGACAGGAAGCTCTTCGAGCGGTATTACTACTGGACCGAGGTGCGCCGCCTGCGCTTTGACGACACGATACAGAAACTGTCGTCCGAGGAGTTTTTCCTGAGCGAGCAGCGCATAATCCAGATAATACGCCGCATGCTTCAGGAGGGCGCCACGGTGAACGGCGAGAAGATACCTGTGGCACGCTTCGCCGGATTCCGCAACCTGAAGCGTCCGGGACGCAGGCGGGAGAAGGAAGAACTGCCTCTGTTCACCTGACCGTCCTGAAACGCACCACGGGTCTGGCTGTAGCGACAGCCGGAGGGTCAGCCACCGTTTCGGACGTTGTAGTTGTGTAAGTCTGCTCGTAAACCTTAATGCCATGGTTCCATGTGTAGAATCTTGATTGTGTGCGCACGAGCGCGCCGTCGCTGTCGGGGCGGAAGCCCTGGAGCAGCCTGTGCAGCCAGTGTCTCATCCGCTCGCGTTCAGCCACACGGTCGGACGTGCCTGATGTGGCGTGCGTGTCGTCGTAGCAGTCGATGATGAGCCGCACACGCACCTTGCATGTGCCTTTCTGGCCGCCGTCAGCGGTGTCTGTCCACGACGTCTCTGGCGTGTCTATGAGCACCGCCGGCATGACGAGGGGATATGTATCCACGTCTTCCTTGTCTATATACTCGAGCTGCCCGTAGTCCTCGTCGACAAGAGCGAGCTGCGGCATTGACGACTGTATGTGTCCTATCAGAGTCCGTATTATCTGTTCCATCATAGTTTCTCCGAGTATGATATTTTCCTGCGTATCCTTTCTATAGTCTCATTGACAAGCTCCGTTATCCTTTCGTTCAGCTCACGGCTTCTGCCCATGAACTGGCGTCTGGGAATGCGCATGTGTCGGCTGTAAGCCCTCACCGCGTACCTTCTTGCCCTTTTCCTGCCTTTCTTCAGTATCTTGCGTTTGTGGGCACCGACGCGGACGGTGCCGTCGAAGCCGTAGTTGTGCACCCATGCGTAAGGCACCGGATTGCTTACCGTCACCTCTCCCGGTCCTGTGACCTTATACTGTGTCGATCGTGACAGATGCTCCCGTCGCGAATGCAATGGCAAGTACTGCGAGTCCTTTCCCTTGCCCTGCTGGCGTCTGGTGGTCTTCCACGGCTTCAGCCCGCCGTCGCGCCATCCGGCATCGCGGAAGTTCCGGTTTGTCATGTTTACCGCGGCGTTGCCTATGCGTCGGGGCAGGTTGCTGTTCACCTCGCGCACTATCTGGTCCTTGACGCTCACGATGCGTCTGCCTATCTCGTCCGCGTTCATAGGACAAACTGATAAAAGAGTGCGGCGAATACGCCACCGGCAAAGGTACAGAGCCAGTCGGTGAGGTCAAATTTATTCCCATACATGCGGTCTTTAAGCTCGAGGCATGTGGCAGCCACAGCCGAGGAGAAGAGCGCGCCATAGACCGAGAAGCCCATGACACCGACGAAAAGACCGCCGAGAAGGTGTTTCCAACGGTTGGATTCCTTAAAAAATGAAATAATTCTGTTCATAATGTTTGTCTGTTGGATTATTATTGTTATATTTGCGACAAGCTTCTAAAGAAGTCGCGTGTGCTACGGCACGTCGCCTCGCAGGGGAATCCGAAAGGACTCCCCTGTAGTTATTTTAATGGTAATAGAATTTTCTATCCTTGTAGAATAACCTGACATTACCTTTTTCGTAAACCCACACTTCGCTAACCTTTATTTCTGGAAACCTTAATCTCGCAACTATGGCTTTTCGTAAATATCTGTCAGAACAGCCTTTCGTGTTATTTATAACAATACGGTCGGACTGCTTCAATCCATGCGAAATCATATTTCTGATTTTCTTTTTATTCCATGGCTTGGCAAACCCCTCGTACTCGTAGAATACGCCATCGACAGAAAAGTCGGGACATTTTTTCTCAAACTTTGTTCCGGTCAGAGAGCCGTATATCTTTTTGTATTCCTCAGACCTGTAATGCAGGCGCGGCGTCATTCTGACCTCATGACCCGTTTTCGCAAACTGGAGGCATATACGTTTCATGTCCTTATAGTCGGTCTTGTCCTTTTCGACGTCTTGGTGTATATAGAGGCTGCCGCCGTTCTCTGCCTTATGTTCCAGCTTGAAACCGTCAGACGACATACGGCTGATGCATGCGTTGATATACGGACAGTTGTAGCAGTCCTTCTTTCTTGCGTTGAAAAACCCCAGTACCCTGTCCTTGACGTCAGGTCTGTAGAACGCGCACGAGGAGCATGACTCGGGAAAATACGGATGGTCCTGCGAGAAGAGATGTCCGTCCTTTCCAGGATTGTTCCCCAGTCCCGGCTGCGGTCTGTCACCGTCAAGAAGCTCCTTGAGCTCCGGTGTGGCAGGGTCGTCCGTCTGCTCGAGCGTACACTTGCAGTTCCATCGGTCGCCCGGGTGGTGGCGGTTCCAGAACCCGTCATCGACGGGCAGCGTGAGCTTCCGCTCCCAGAACGCGCGGTGCGAGCCTTCAGGGTCCGGTGACGTCGTCGGCATCCATCTGAGGTTTGGCAGTATGTCCTTGTCACGCTCGAACTGCCGCCAGTCAGCGGCATTGTGGGCACGGATGACGGCTGTGGAGTATTCCGTGCCGAGCCATGTGCGGTTGTAGTGTGTCGATATGCCGCGCACGTCCTCCACCCATTTGCTGAAAGGTTTCAGCCTGCCGTCGGCGTCTGTCAGCAATGCCGCCATCTCCCGCCCCATCCTGTGGACCTTGAATGCGGAGAACACCTCGTTGGAATGGCGCAGGGCGCGGTAGAAGTCCTGCTCGAGCGACGGCGAGGGCGGTGTGGCACCCTGCGAGAGTCCCTCGACGGTGGCCTCGTTGACGATGCGCAGAATCTCTCGCCACATGGTAGGCTCGAAGTCTGCGGAGGTGTCGAATCCGCTGTATATCTTGCGCAGGAATGTGGCGAGCACCTCTGCAGAGACGGTGAACGACGCGGCATTATGGATGTGGCCGTGCGAGCAGCAGTCACAACCGGTGTCACGATAGTATATGCCGTCTATCAGCGGAATCAGCGTGCCCCGTTCTTCGGGGCGAGTCCGAAAAAACCTCTCAACCGGTTGTTTACCGGTGTTTGAGAAGTATTTTTATTGTCGCCTTTGTCTGCCGCAAGAGCATCACGCATGGCCTGTCGCTCTGCTTCCTTCATCAGCTTGAGCTCATCGTAGTTGTCAGGCTTGCGCACGGAGAACGTCTCATACAGATAGTCGTCGTCCATAGGCAGACCCATCGACGAGAGCTTCTGCACGATGTCTATCTGCTGCGATGGGTTTATCTTGTCGTGGCTGGCATAGACGAACTCGCCGCCATCGACGTTGAAGCCGAGGTTCTGGAACACAGGGCGCATGTTGTAGTTGAGTATGTCGAGCAGGAAGCCGCAGTCGTCGGCGTTCATCTCGTCTTCTTCTTGCTTATGCACGGTGCCTAAGGACTGCGTGCCGTTCTCTCTGGCGTCGGTGGTGAGCGTGTTGCCGAGCACTCGTATTGACATTTTCGAGTCCCAGTACTCGGCGAAGGTGCGGTAGAGCTCAGACGATCCTGTCTTGTTGGACGCCTCTATCAGCTTCAGCTCGGAGCCCTTCGGGTGTATGTACACTGCATTGCTTCCCTGTCGTCGTGCGTCGGCAATGAGCCGCACACGTGCCTCCTCGTCTCCGGCATCGTAGGTATATTCGCGTATGGGCATTCCGAAGATGTTGGCGAATCGCGCCCAGTCGGCCATGTTTCCGCGTTTGTAGAGCACGGCGGGTAGCAGTTCGGCGAATATGCCGAGCTTGCGTTCAGAGCCCACGAACATGGTGTTGGGGAACTCGTCGATGGATATGCCGTCTATCGCGCCCTGATATTTGAGCAGCTTGCGGTGTATGGGGTCGTAGTGTTTGCGGTTTATGAGGTCGTAGCGTATGTTGCCGTCCTCGTCGAGATAGAACTGTACGAGGGTGAAGCCCCAGAAGTGGGACATGATAAGGTCCTTGCGCAGCTCCTTGAACCAGGGCGAACGCAACTGCGCGTTGATGACATCGTCGGGCTGGTCGTTGCGGCGAAACTCTATCGGTATCTTTGTGACGCCACGCAACCGTTTGTCGAGCACTCCGGAGAGATGCAGGTCGAGCATGGAGCTCTCATACATGTCGTATAGCCGTACACGGTTGGTGAAGTCAATGTTGAGCGCAGACTTCACGGAGTTGATGTAGGCGTTCATGTCGAAGTAGAATATCTCCGGCATCTGGAGCACTACGTCTGGCTGCCGCGTGTTTCTAATGTCAACCAATCCGCCCTGTATTATTCGCTTGCGGGCGTTCTTTCTTTTATCTTTCATGTTCATAATGTTGTATGATTAAAGCATTACAGGACGCACATCGTCCGATTTTATCTGCCACCGGCTGTTGTCGGCAAGCACATCCTCAGGCAGCAGCGGTGCGCCGTCTATTGTCACATCTCCCGACATCACTCCCTTCAGCCACTCCCTTCAGCCACTCTACGGCACGCTCGTAACGCTCCTTGCGTATGGTGGACATCTTGTAAGGGTTGTGCTGGCAGTATATGTGGTATATGGCTATGTCGAGCGCAAACATCAGTATGAGCGGATGTCGCTCGTCGCCACGCGCGGCGAATATGGCGTCGCAGTCGTAGGTCTTGTTCATGTATGAGCGCATTTCTGACACGGCACGGTCCTCGCATATCTCGATGATTTGCGGGTCGTAGGTCTCCGTGTTCTTGCGCAACAACGAGTCGAGTATCTCGCGGTGGATGCTCGCGTCGTAGTCTTCTATCGTGATAAAGTTATCCATATATAATGTGTTTATTGGTTACATTCGCCAGGGGTTGCCTTCGTTTATGTCCTTATAAGACATTGTCACAACCGGTTCGAGCTCGGCGGTCTTGACGTCGAGCATTGTTATTCCGCCTTCCACTGCGTCGGGACCGTCGGCAGGATAAGGCAGCGTAAGTTCGAACAGGCTGAACTGATTGATAAGCTCCTGCATCATAGGATTGTCTTTTTCTGCCTCGTTGAACACCCAGCGGCAGTTGCGGTCTATCGGTTCAAGGTTAGCCTCTATACGTGTCGCCTTATCGGCTTTCTTCCGGTCGTCGGCACGTACAAATATATTTTTCTTTCTGTGCTGGCATTCCTCACGCAGCAGAGGTTTGAATACCTGCTGGAAGAACGGGTCCTGAAGTTTATTGTCTTCCATGTACCAATACACTGTACTCTTAGCGTTCACGTCTTTGTCGCAGTCAAAGTACCAGCCGATGAACTCGGCGTTGGTGACACGTCCGACATACGCCTTGATGATGTAGTAAGTATTCTTGAGCTTGCCGATAAGCACAAGTGCCTTGGTGCTTGCAGCTTTATTCTTATTGTTTGAATATGCCGGGTCGCCGTAGCCAATTAGGAAACGGAACTTTGAGAGTGCCGGAACTTTGCCCCACGGCAGGTTCTTGAATACTTTGCCTTCGGCGACTGGGTTGTTGAAGTACTCGCCCTGCTGCGCCTTTGCCGACACATTGCTCAGTGTGCGGTCGATGAACTCCTCTGTGTTCTTCTGCGGCCATGTAGATTTGCCGTTCTTATCGCGTATGTTCACTACATCCCAATGCTTTGCCCGCTGTCCTGCACGCACGATGCAGCAGTCCTTTGCAATAATGTTGCCGCACCATAGTATAAGTGTAGGTTCAGATATTGAACGTGTCGGATATAATGCTTTCTCAAACCAATCCCACTTCTTGTCCAGTGTCACAGGGTTGCGGCAGTCCTCGTCGGTGTCATAGTCATCCATGTAGAGGACATCAGGACGTATGGCCTCGTTGCGCATACCACGGGGCGCGTTGCCCGCGCCGAGGGCTACAAACTTGGCTCCGCATTTGCAAGTAAACTCGCTGTCTGTCCACTGACCGAGAACCATTTGATTGCCGTAAAATTGTTTTATGCGCGCGTTGTTCTCAAATGCAGCCTTATATGGTGCAAGCAAACGCTTGGCAGCGTCGATGGTAGCCGATGCAAGGGCGACGAAGTGTTTACGCCCGGTCAACGCCAGATACATGATGATGAACATCGCAACGGTTGACTTTGCCAGCTCACGCGACCACGATAGGACTTCATACCACTCGTCGTTGGCTATTACCCGACGTATGGCAGCAATATGGAACGGCGCAAACTCGTACTTGGCATAGCTCGGGAAAAAGAACTTAATCCATTTTATCGGGTCTGCCTCCAACGCCTCGCGCTGACGCCCGATCTCCTGACGTGTGAGACTGCCGTCAATCTCTATGCCGCGCAGCATGGCCTTATGGAAATTCTCCCATGCCGCAAGTGCCTGCCTGTCTGTAATGCCGCTCATTGCCGTGCCTGGTCTTTTATGAATGCGTCAAACAAATCATTGAACCGCCGTGCGGCGTCCATGTCCTGTGGGCGCAGCCATGAGAGAAAGCGCATCGCCACGCTGACGCAGTCAGCCACACCGATGTCCGTCTCGAGCTTGCGCACCGCACCGGCGAGCTTCGACAGCGAGTCGGCTTCCGCCGGTGTGGCGAACCGGCTGCCCTTCTCGCGCGAGTTGATGCGGTTGTTTATCTCCATTATCTGCCTGTGGAACTGCGCTATTATCCGGTCGGGGGTAATGGTGAGCGACGCCTTGAGCTCCTCCCATGCCCCGTCCCGCATCCATCTCGCCACTGTCTGCCGCGTGGTCCCCACCTTCGCCGCGATCTCCTCCTGTGTATAAGCCCCGTTGATGAACAGCGACTTTGCGATATCCTTTCTGTCTATAGTCTGTGCAGCCATTCTTTTTTGAGTGCAAATATCACAATTATAATGCTGGATTTCAAATCGGATATTTATGTGTAACTTCCGCAAAGCCAGTATGTTACTCCGTAAGCGAAACATAAAAACACGGTTTGTGCGGTGCGGAATTTATGCGGATATTTGCATCAAAAAACAGCACAGGCATGAAGTTTTTCAACACAATACCCGGTGACGGCGAGGTCGCCATACTGCTCTACGGTGATGTGGGCGACGGGCAGAAGGTGGACAGCAGCCGCGTGGTGGCTGAGCTGATGGAGCTGCAGTCGCGCTACAAAAAGATAGACGTGCGCATAAACAGCAACGGTGGCGACGTGTTCAGCGGCATAGCAATATACGAAGCTCTCCGCACATGTAAGGCAGACGTAACCATATATGTTGATGGCGTAGCTGCGAGCATAGCGGGCATTATCGCGATGTGCGGGAAACCGCTTTACATGTCGCCGTACGCACGTCTGATGATACACTCGGTAAGCGGAGGAGGTTACGGCAATGCTGCGGAACTGCGTGAGCTCGCGGCTATTATGGAGAATATGGAGTCGGACCTTGCGAGGATAATCGCCGGACGCTGCGGCATGAGGCCGGAGGACATCACCGCAAGGTATTTCGACGGCAGCGACCACTGGCTGACGGCACAGGAAGCGGTGGACATGCGGCTCGCCGACGGCATTTACAGCATGCCCGACAGCAACGCGCCTGAAGGACAGACAAACGAGGAGGTTTACAAATTCTTCTACAACAAGCTCAACACAAATCAAACAAAAATAAAAGATATGGCATTAATAGACAAACTTAGAATGTTACCGTCGTTCAAGGATGCGAACGACGAGCAGGGAGTGATAGACCTCGTGCGCAGTCTGGAAAACAAAGCAACAAAGGTGGATGCGCTGGAAAGGGCAAACAATGCGTACAAGGAAAGAATTGAACAGGCAGAGTCGAAGGAAATAGACGCTATTCTGAACAAAGCTGTGAGTGAGGGCAAGATAACCAAGGAACAGCTGCCGTCGTTCAAGACTCTGATGGACAAGGACCGCAAGACAACAGAAGCATTGCTCAACTCGATGAAGCTGACGGCGACCCGCAGGGCTGTGGACTACATCTACGACAAGACAGGTGGTGGAGACAGCCTTGCCGGCATGAGTTGGGACGAGATAGACAAGGCAGGGCGTCTGGGCGAGCTGAAAGACACAAACATTGAGCTCTTCAAAAACAAGTATAAAGAGCGTTTCGGCGTTGATTACAAGGACTAAAAAAAGAGAAGGAATATGGCATTAAATAAAGAAATCTGGCAGACCACGATTGTAGAGAATCTGTATGCCGACAATTCGTTCGCAGCGAAAAGTGTTGACGATTCAAGTTTCGTCGATAATCACAAAGTACATATACCTAATGCCGGTTCGCCGTCAAATGTCGAGGTGAACCGTTCATCTGTGCCGGCTACAGCCAAAAAGCGCACGGATAACGATCTGGAGTACACAATGGACGAGCTGACAACAGATCCGGTATATATTCCGAACATTGAGATGGTGGAACTGTCTTACGACAAGCGTAACTCAGTCATTGCCAACGACCGCGCCATCATCATGGACAAAGCGCATGTGAATCTGCTCGAGCGTTGGGGCGGCGGAGTGAACACAACGAAGTCGGTGCTGATGACTACAGGTACAGGAACAAGAGAGGCGCATACCTCGGATACTGCCACAGGTCAGCGCAAGAAGATAACCAAGGCTGATGTGCTCTCTATCATGACTCAGATGGACAAGGACAATATTCCGGAAGCCGGCAGATATCTGTTGCTGGATGCGTATATGTACGCAGACCTCTTGGAGGACTTGTCAGAAAGCGACAAGTGGATGTTCCAGAACTCGGCAGACGTACAGCGCGGTGTGCTCGGCAACTTGTATGGCTTCGACATCATGAAACGCAGTACAGTTCTGCGCATCAACGCATCATCGAAGGCGATAATCAAGTGGAGCGCAAGTGGAGATGCCGGAGAGCTTGCCGCAGCACTGGCATGGCAGGAACAGAGCGTGAGCCGCGCACTCGGAGAAGTGCACATGTTCGACTCGACGGATAACCCGCTGTACTACGGCGACATATATTCGTTCCTGTTGCGCACCGGTGGAGCTGTACGCCGTTATGACAAGAAGGGAGTATATCTCCTGGCAGAGGCTGCCTCAGAGTAAAGGAAGGAGGAATTATGATACCGAGGATAAAAATATCATACTTAAACGGCCAGCTGGGCACAGTGGGCGACAGTCCTGACGGGCTGTTTGCCCTCGTGTGCGGAGCCACTGTCGTCAGTTCGACCTTTGCGCTGGAAAAGGCATACAGCATAAGACGGCCTGCCGATCTGGACGCACTGGGCGTGACGGCCGAGAACAATCCGCGGCTGTACAAGCATGTAAGCGACTTCTACAGCATTGCAGAAGAAGGCACGGAAGTGATTGTCTGGGGTGTTGTCAAGAGCACTGCAATGACTGCACTGCTCGACAAGACGACAGGAAGTGCGCGAAAGCTGCTGGAAGCCCAGGGCGGAAAGCTCAGAGGTCTGTTTGTGGCATTGGACGGCAAGGCCGGCACATCGAGTGACAATGGACTCGACGAAGATGTGTTCACAGCCTTGCCAAAGGCTCAGGAGCTGGCAGAATGGTCAACAGACGAGATGTATGCGCCGATATTCGTTGTGCTTGAAGGACGCGGTTACAGCGATTCTGAAAGTTTCACAGACCTCAGCGAGATGACATACAACCGAGTCGGAGTGCTCATTGGTGACACAACGTCGGCGTCGGAAGGTGCATGTGTAGGTTTGCTTGCAGGACGCCTGGCAAGTATTCCGGTGCAGAGAAACATAGGACGTGTGCGTGACGGTGCACTGCCTGCGACAGAGATGTATATAGGTGCGACAAAGGTGGAAACCGGCATGAGCGTTATAGAAGAACTTTACGACAAAGGATATATCACGCCGCGCAAGTACACCGGCAGAAGCGGCTATTTCTTCGCGGACGATCGGCTTGCGTGTGATGAGACCGACGACTACGCACATCTTGCAAACAGGCGTGTTATAGACAAGGCTTATCGCATTGTATATGACACTCTGCTGGACATGATGCTGGACGAGCTGGACGTCAACGAAGACGGCACGCTGCAGGCTGGAGTCGTGAAAAGCTGGCAACAGACAGTTGAAGACAATCTGAACAGCAATATGACAGCTGACGGAGAGCTCAGTGCCGGAGATGACGGCGAAGGTGCTGTGTGCTACATTGACGAGACACAGAACGTGCTGGCGACCTCAAAGGTTGAGGTGACAGTGAAGGTGCGCCCGTTCGGCTATGCGAGATACATTGATGTAAGTCTTGGTTTTGAAGTGGAGACATCATAACAAGGAGATGACTATGGTTAATACAAGAGAATATGAATGGAGCGACGTTAACGTCGTTGTTGCTGGACGTGTAGTCACAGGACTGCGCGGCATAAAGTACGGCAGCAAACAGGAGAAGGAACTGCTCTACGCCAAGGGTAACAAGCCTCACGGCATACAGCATGGCAACAAGGACTACAGCGGCGAACTTACATTGCTACAGAGCGAATATGAGGCATTGAGAGCCGCAATGGGCGGTGACGTGCTTGACGGCGCGTTCAACATCGTGGCATGCTACGGCAACGCGAGCAAGGGGGACGCGATAGTGTCTGACATGCTGGTGAACGTGGAGATAACCGAGGACAACACCGAGTGGAAACAGGGTGACAAGTTCCAGGAGAAGACCCTGCCGTTTATCTACATGAACAAGAAAAAAGTATGAGACGGTGAGAGAGTGAGAAAGTGAGAAGGTATAAATTTAAAAAGTGAAAAAGATGAGGATAGATGACAAGCTCATAAAGGAATGGAAGGACAGGAATCCCGGCAAGGATATCTTTCTTATTACGGTGGATGACAAGGGCTGCGTGCTGAGAAGCCCCGGACGTCAGGATCTGAGCTACGCCAGCGTTGTAAAGGACCCGATGAAGATGAACGAGGTTCTCGTCAACCAGCTGTGGGTTGCCGGAGACGAGGAGATGAGGACGGATGACAGTCTGTTCATGGCGTTGTGCAACAAGCTGGAGGAAGTGCTGAAGGTAAAGGACGCCGAAATAAAAAAACTGTAGCGGATGCCGGCATAGACGACTTTACGGGGAGAGACGACATCCTGTTCTATGACACGCTGTTGCGGTATTATCTGCACGTTGACCCCGAGGTCCTGCCGGACGAGAAGTGGGCATGGACGATAAGGTTCCTTCTTGAGATAAGAATGATGGAGAACAAGGCGAATGGATAGTGTACTGAAGTTCCTGATAAAGCTGCAGGCGGACAGCGGCAATGTGCTTGAGGTCGCCCGGCAGACATCCCGGCGGCTGGACGACATATCCCGCCGCGCGGGAACCGTCAGCGCAAGACTGAGAAAGGCGTTCTCGGTGTCGAACTTCAAGGACTCGTTCATGTCTCTGCCCGGAATGGACTTCCTGACCAACCCGTATACCATGATGGCTGCGGGAATCGGAGCCGTCGCCAGGCTGGGCGCGGAGGCGGAACAGACAAATGTCGCTTTCTCGGTGCTTGTGGGCAACGAGACCAAGGCCGCGCAGATGCTCGGCAAGATAACGGACATGGCGGCTGCCACGCCGTTCGGCAAGATGGACCTTGTGAAGAACGCCCAGACGATGATCAACTTCGGTGTGGCTACGGACAAGGTTCTGCCGCTGCTCAGACAGCTCGGCGACATATCCGGCGGAAACGCGGAACGCCTGTCGGGACTGTCGCTTGTGATGGGACAGGTGGCGGCGGCGGGAAAGATGCAGGGGCAGGACCTGATGCAGTTCATCAATGCGGGATTCAACCCTCTTCGCGAGCTGTCGGTGATGACGGGCAAGAGCTATGAGAAACTGCAGGACATGATGTCCAAGGGACGGATAACCTGCGAGAACGTCGCTGCGGCGGTTGCCCACGCGACGGGCGAGGGCGGAAAGTTCAACGGCATGATGGAAAAGCAGTCACAGACTGTTGGCGGCAAGTTCAGTACGGTCATGGACAACGTCCGTGAGAGTGTCATATCCATGTTCGGGGAGATACGCTCCCCGCTTTCCGACCTGCTGGATACGGTGAACGGCGCGCTGCCGATGATATTCAGCGTCGTCCAGAGGATATTCGGAGTAATGTCCGCCGGCATCCGCTTTATCATACAATACCGTAAGGAGCTCTTCATCGTGGCGTCGGTGACAGGCGCCGCATGGCTGGCGGCAAAGACATACACGACAGCCCTTCTGGTTTATCACGGCGTCCAGACCGCCATAACCGTAGCCACCAGGGCATGGGCAGTGGCACAGCGTCTTCTCAATGTCGCCCTGTTCGCCAATCCGATAGGTGCCGTCGTCGGTGCTGTCGGCCTGCTTGCCGCAGGAGTCATATACTGCTGGAACAAGTTTGCCGGCTTCAGGGCTTTCCTTCTGACAGCCTGGGACACGGTAAAAGGTTTCGGCGGCATAATCAAGACATATATGATTGACCGGTTCAAGGAGCTTCTGGGCGGCATCGGGAAAATCGGCGAGGCTCTCAGGTTTCTCTTTAAGGGTGAGTGGGAAAAGGCGGCAGGCGCGGCAAGACAAGGCTTCCAGATGTTGAGAGGCACCGCATCCGCGCGCAATCTCACAGCGGCGGCTTCAGACACCATCCGTGCCGCTGGCGGTCTGTACGGCAGGTACTACAGGCAGGAGAGCCGCAAGGAAAGGCAGGAGAAGCCGTCCATCTCTGTCCCCGGACTGAAGGGCAGCGAGCAGAAGGTGGTGTTCGGCAAAGGCAGCGGAAAGAAAGGGCGCGGCGGAAGGAAATCGGCGGAGACCATGGCGACAGGCGGCAGGCGCAACACCTCCATAACCATGAACATATCGAAATTTTTCGACAGTATAAACGTATACATGAACGACAGGACAGACACGGCGGAGCTGGAGCAGACCATTGTCAGGACCATGAACCGTGCGCTGGCTATAGCTACTAGTACAGAGAGATGAGCACAGCATCAAGATTTATTTTGGAAAATGTGGCTCTGAGGACCATCGGTGGTAAGGTGCCGCCATATTGGTTGTTCAGAAAAGGTGAACTATCAGATGTCGATTCCGCGGAATATGCGGAGATAAAAAGACTGAGCGACGAGCAGCTGGCAGATGTGGTGAGGACAAACGCTCTCGGTGTGCCGATGCAGATGCCTGTGCGGCTGAAACTTGAAGAGCCGGATGCCGAAGAGTGGCTGCTGCCTATTGAGCCGATGCTAAGTGTGACAGGTCAGAACATTATAACCCGTCGGCGCGTGAATAAAGGTCGAGTAAAAGGGTCGATAAAAGAGCGATGGACAGAAGACGACTATTCTATTACGATAGAAGGAATACTGATGGGCACTGACGGTAACTATCCCTCATCTGATGTGGCAAAGTTGCGTAAGTTCTGTGAGGCAGGACGTGTGTTTATACTCAACCCGCTGTTGGAGATATTCGGAATATCGCACATGGTAATTGAAAAATGGGACATCCCGTTTACAAGCGGAAACGAAAATCAAAATTACACACTGAGCGGCTATAGCGACGACATATATAAATTGTTGCTGAGCCGAGATGATCTAAACATATAAGCTATGTACACAATGGCGTATGACATAACAGTCGGTGACTACAGGATAGGCATGCTCGACGCAGTTGAGATACACAAGAGCGTGGAACTGCTTGCAGACACGGCAGAGATACGGCTTCCGGCAACGGAGTACAATACCGCTCTTGAGGTGGAGGAGAAAATCAAGAGAGGCGACGCCGTCTCGATAAGGCTCGGATATGAGGAGTCCGGGCTTGTGGAGGAGTTCAGGGGATGGCTTCAGAGAATAGCTACCGACAACGGCACGCTGAAGCTCGTGTGTGAGGATGACCTGTTCAGATACCGCAAGGACATCAGCGATGCGGTCTTGAAAAAGGTGAGGCTGTCCGAACTGCTCGAGAAGGTCGTAGAGGGTACCGGCACTGGTGACGCTATAGACTGCTCGTATAGCTGGACATACTCCAAATTCATCATAAACGACGCGACGGGCTATGACGTGCTTAAGAAAATACGGGAGGAGTGCGGCGCGGACATATACGTAAGGGACGGTGTGCTCCATCTCCACCCGCCGGGTGAGGTTGTGGGCAAGGAACGGATATACGACTTCGCCCTTAATGTGGAGGACAATGACCTGACATACCGCACGACTGAGGACAACAGGTTCCGCATAGTGGTCAAGGCAAACATGCCGGACGGCACCGTCAGGAAGATTGAGGTCGGAAGCACCGGCGGCGACAAGATTGTCGTGAAGAGTCCGGTTGCTGATGCGGACGTGATGAGACAGCGCGGGGAGGCGGAGCTTAAGAGACGCTCGTTCAACGGGTATGACGGCAGCATAACGACATGGCTGATACCGGAGTGCTGTCCTGGTGACACGGCTGTGATACATGACAGGGACTATCCCAGGAAAGACGGCACTTATTTCGTAAACAGCGTGACCACCACCTTCGGCAAGGAAGGCGGAAAGCGTAAGATAGAACTTGGATTCAGAATAAGCTGATGGACAAATACAGAGAGCTGGCAGAACGGATAAGAAGACTGAACGGAGATGGACGCCCAGGCGTCTATCTGACACAAGGCATTGTAGAGAATGTTCAGGGTGTGACTTGTGACGTCAGAATCGGCAATATTGTAGTGCCTGGTGTTAGGCTTAAAGCATCAGAGACAGAGGACAGCAACAAGATTCTGATAGTTCCGAAAAAAGGCAGTGCCGTAATTGTAGGCAGTCTTACGGGAGACATGACTGAAATGGTAGTGCTGCATGTTGACAGAGTGGAGAGCATCACCATAAATGGCGGGAAACTTGGCGGGCTGGTAAACATCGACCAGCTCACAGCAAAGATAAATGAGCTGGTGACGGCATTCAACACACACACACACAGTTCGCCGCAAGGTACAACAGGTGTACCGCTGAAGAGTGCCCGGAGTTTTAGCAAGGATGACTATGAAGACAAAAAAATAAAACACTGACGTAATGAACGGAATACAACTTATAGACTATGAGCCAGATATAGACGTTGTTAAGGACGCTGAAGGAAAGATAGTGCAGGGCTTGGTGGTAGACGACGTGACAGCCCAGAATCAGGCACTCATACTTCGAATACACAAGGGCGAGCTGAAGGAAAATCCAAGTATAGGCTGCGGCATAGAAGACATGCTGCTGGATAATGATCCTCTATACTGGAGGACTGAGATAAGAGAGCAGCTGGAGATGGATGGACAAACGGTCAATTCCATTGAGATAGGCAATGACAGTATAACTATTGACGCCAATTATTAACATACATAAATTATGAATACAGCGATGATAGACATTTTCGAAAAATTTGTGCATGAACACATGTTCATTCACATTGTGTTGATAGCTCTTAGTGTTGCCGCACTCTTGCTTGCCATGACTGTGGATTTTTTTACAGGACTTCACAAGGCAAAACAGAATGGTGTGGCAAGAACCTCTCGCGGTCTTAAAAAAACGGCTACAAAAGCCACACGCTACTTTACACCATATATGGTGCTGGTCGGCATAGACCTTATAAGCTGTGTTGTGATGCCGTTTCCGGCATTTTCGATGCTATGGGCAGTATATTGCATATATTGCGAATTTAAGAGCGTAAGGGAAAAGAGTTGGGAGAAGGCTGAGATGCAGAAAGCACAGAAGACAATGTCTGTCATCATTGAAAATAAAGACGACATAGCACGTCTTGTCGCAGATATCTTATTCAAAGAACACAATGATAAGGAGAAGTAGTCATGAGAAAGATAGAAAGAATTTTTGTGCACTGCACTGCCGGAAACCAAAAACAGAACGTCGCAGATCTGAAAAAAGAGTTCAAGGATAAGGGCTGGAAGAATCCAGGCTATCATTATGTCGTGCTTGCTGACGGCAGTATAGAGCAGATGCTGAGTGAGGATCACGTGAGCAATGGCGTGAAAGGATATAACTCCACGTCTGTTAATGTGGCATATACAGGCGGCATTGACGGTCGGGGAAAATCGACAGATAACAGGACAGAAGCGCAAAAAGAATCTTTGAGAAAGATTCTGTCTGAGCTTAAAAAAAGATATCCTCAGGCTATTATCCTGGGACATCGCGATATAAGTCCTGACAGAAACAAAAATGGAATAGTCGATCCCTGGGAACGCATTAAGGACTGTCCATGCTTCGATGCAAAAACGGAATATCAGAACATAAAGTAAGAGACATGAAAAATCTTATATTAGCAATATTAACTTTTGCGGCAATCTTATTGCTGATGTGCAGCTGTAGAACAACGCAAGTGACAAGTGACAGTCGTGTGAGTGACACTCTTATAATCAGAGACACGCTGATTGTGCATGATTCGCTGATTGTCGCAAAAAAAGAAATAGTGACTACAACTGTACGAATTAAGGATTCGACTGTATTGGTCGTTGATACGACAGGGCGCATAGTTAAGAGCGAACATTATATATCGAGCGACAGAGATAAAAATGTTAATGTTAGTAGAGATTCGACAAGTTCTGCTGTCAGAAATAATAAGATAAGTATAAAGAATACACAACAGTCTGACAGCAATAGGCTTGAACAAACAAAAAAAAGAGATTGGAAAGAAATTGCTGTTGTCTTTATTGTCGGTTTTGTTTGTTGTCTTATGATTTACATAGGAAGAAAAAAATCTTAAATATGGATACTAATGTAAAAGATGGTCAGACACTGGCAGATATTGCCATACAGGAATTTGGCTCGTTGGATGCTCTTGCAGACATCGCAATGACAAACGGAATGGCTATGACGGAAGTTCCTGATGCAGGTACTGTGTTACAGTTGCCGGATAAAATTTATGACCGCGTGATGCAGGAATATTGCAAAGTAAACAATGTGTCGCCTGCTACTGCCAGAGATCTGTCGGGTGTGAGACTTAGTATTTTTTCAGAACAATTCACAAAGCAATTCAAATGATATGGCACGTACTATTTCTGAGATAAAAAAGACAATGACGGATGCATTTATGGCTGACCAAACCGTACGCGAAAAATACAAGCTGTCATCTGAAGACACATTTAACAGTGCCTTTTCAAAAGTCAGTTTGGAAAATATACTGTTCTACATTGTGGCAGCCTGCTGCCATTTTATGGAAGTCATATTCGAAAAATACAGCAAAGATGTTGATGATAAAATCAGCAGCGCTGTTGTGGCAAGTGTGCCGTGGTATTGGAAAATAGCAACAGGATTCCAATACGGCGATGCCCTGGTGTTTGACGAAGCAACACAGCAATATATATATGCAAATGAGGACGACTCGAAAAAAGTTGTCAAATATGCAGCTGTCCGCGACCGTGGAACATCGGTAGAAATACTTGTGGCTGGTGATAATAACGGGCGTCCGGTGGCTCTTTCAACTGATATTTTATCAGCATTTGAAAACTATATGAACAGAGTCAAGATAGCAGGCGTAGTGCTTAATATATATTCGCGTGAGGCAGATAGCCTTATAATTAGCGCGAGTGTGACGGTTGATCCTCTGGTCATAGACAGAAATGGCGTTAAGATAAGTGATGGTACTCGTCCTGTAGAAACTGCGATAGACAATTATCTGAATAACATTGTGTATGGTGGTACGTTCAACAAGACAAAACTGGTAGATGCCATACAGAGCGTGGAAGGCGTTAGCGACGTACTTCTTGGTGAGTGTCAGTACAAGACGGCTGACGATCAGAATTACAGCACGATAAAGGGTAATAATTATACAGCTGCCGGAGGATGCTTTGTCAGCTCCGGCTTGCGAAACTCCATAAGTTATGTGGTATCAATTTGACATATTCAAATTTGCGGTGCAATTAGTGCCGCCGATATTACGTTGCAAGATACTGATAGTGTTTTTGGACGTAATAACATTGCCGTTGCGATATATTTACAACAACTTTCTCAACCATAGAGAATTTGTCGATAAAAGGCTGAACATTACAGCTGGCGTACAGTATATCGAAAAAGCGCTTAACGATGTTTTTTTCTTGAAAAACAGAGAAATATACATTCTTAGCAACGAGTCGGATGGCATAATGTACTGGCATTATGAGAGCGAGGAGAAAGAGAAGATATACATGGCGCTCGAAAACGAAGAGCAGCCGTTATACTTCCGATTTCAAGGCGAGGCAGACTACAAAGCCAGCTTCACTGTTTATATACCAACCTTTTTGTGCACATCACTGGACGAGGAGGAAGATGAATATAACGGTGAGAATTTACGGACAATTATAACTTGGTTGAATTATTACAAACCAGCTGGGAAAACTTACAGCATAGAATTATACGATTATGAAAATGCTTAAATTTAATGAGGGCGGACAGCCTGTTTTTCTCGATGATCTGAAGACATTGCAGGATAATCAGCAAGAGACATCGTCGCAATTAATGTCAGTTCTCGGAAATAGCCAGAAGGCTTTTTTAATGAAAAAGCCTGCAGTGGAAACGGTGCAGATATCTGAAGACGAACTTACAACAACCTTTGTGCTCAAGGCTGGAACACTTGTTGTGGATGGGTTGGCAATGAGTTGGGCAGACACGCAACTTACAATAAATGGTTGGGATACCCCGATATATCTTGTTGTGAAAAAATCGGAAACAGGAGCTCGTGTGTTTCAGGATGGACAGACACGGAATTGTAATGTAGAGGCTATTGTCACACCTACGCTCGATAATAGCGGAGCAGATGAATATTACAATCTTTACGAATTGAAAACACTGAATGAGCTTATCCTGGATTTTCTGGAAATAAGAGACACCGTCTGGCAGAATCTGTCAGTAGGCTTTAAAAACGGATATTCAGGAATAGTCAAGTTTCAGGATCTTGACGTATGCCGAAGAATTTATGTGAATATTCAGAGTAGTAGCGTAGCGCCGGTCAGAGGTAGCTTGGATTTATTCTATACATCTGAATCTTTCTTGCAGTCCTTCCACAGTCCTGTGACTGCTTATGTTCCGTCGGAAAATGGCGGCAGCTCATTTGAACTCGAGGGATACGAGGGAATGGTGCGTGCTAATATATCTCTGCCGGCGGATGATCTTGATAGTCCTTCGGATGTACCTGTTAAGATAATTTTTGAACTCCCAAAATAAATAATATGACACAAATATATGATCTTCAGCAGCGCGCGGATGTGCTGCGCAAAAAAACGGCAACAGACAGTATATCTCCGGAAGAAGTAGGCGGACTGCATGCGGATACACTTGCATACATAGCTAATATGGAGAGATATGCTTCTTCGCTTGGCATAAAAAAAGTATATACATCTGTAAGCGAGATGAATGGTGATGAGTCGCCAGTTTCTTCTACGGGTATGCCGCTGAAGGCCGGGCAGCTTGTGACAATTTTCAACGCTGAAGCTCCAGATGCAGAGAACAGCGGAGAAATATATGCTTTTCAGAATCCTGGTTGGGTTCTGATAGGACGACTGGATGCAGGAACAGCAGATACTTTGAAAAAACTGATAGAAGGTGACAAGGCAACTGTAAGTAACAATAATCGTAATGCGTTTGTTTGGCTCGGAAACTTTGAAACATGGGCAGAAGCACAGGGAGAGATAGACAAGTTACATGCAATAGGTGAGGATAATACGAAGGTGGGTGAGTTTAGGCTGCTGCTTAATGGCCGCAATCTCATTGTGTATAATTATGTCCAGAACTGGGCTACAGGCGTATTTACACAGACAGTTAAAGGTTCAATACAGTGGAATACTGAAAGTCAAACAATGGATCAGTCTTTGAATATCAATACATACGAAAGGAGCTACAATGAAGGTACGGGATGGACAACGTGGGAAGAAGGTACTGCAAAGATAGAACTTGCACAGGAACTTTCTACTGAGGAAGGCTCTGAAAATAAGGCTATTTCTCAGAAAACTGTCAGTGAAGCAATAAATAACATATATATACCATTGGAATGGAAAGGAGATGTGAGACAGACGCGAATACAAGTTCCTGCAACAAGTAGAACAAAAAACGTCAAACTATTCTACAAAAAACAACTCCCTACGATAGTTAATATGCTTATTAGTGGTTATCCTCAAAGCAATAAGGGTGGTTCTTTTAACGTAGAGATTGACGGTAATATAATTAAGGTGCAGACAGAAAGCACTGATAATACATCTACAAAAATAGCAGAAGCAATAGTCAAAAACGTAACTTCTGATAATTGGAATATCACTAATACAGGTTCAACTGTTATCTTTACAGCAAAGAATGTTGGGCAAACATCTGTCTTGCCTTTCGCATACAATAACTTAGATGGTTGTTGGCTTGATTTCAAAACTGAAATTAAACAATTCGGTATAAATGAGTATATCTGTGAAGAGTTTATTGGAACATCTTTTGATGATAACACGTTTGGTAATGTAGATTCTAATTGGGTTGACTTATCAGAAAAAACTGAAAGCTCAGTTTATGAAACGGTGTATAAGTACAATCCATTGTTGACAAGAATGTACGTTCCAATTAATTATAGGAAAAATGGGCAAACTATAAAATACACAGACAACAACGGGAAAAAAGTAGAAGAAACTTACATCGGAGAAAAAACTGATAATACAGATTGGTGTAACAGCATAAATTGGAGAAGAAGTAATGGTAAGGTAGGCTATTTAGGAAGTTGTGAACATCTGTTTACATTCAATGAAACGGATTGGTGGGAAACAACAGACTATGAAAGCTATTCTCCAATAGAGTTATCTACAAATGTGGGAACACTTCTTGCCTCTAATTATGTGGAAGTAGATAAATTAGGAAGCAGAGTCCTTTTATTCACATCAAATCCACAGTTGAAATTACTTTTATTTGATGAGAATAAAGAGGTTATACCTACAAAAATGAATATACAGGGTAATAATTTTGTAAATTATTTTTCATGTTATTTTCTGCCATTAAATGCAAAGTATGTACGTGTTATTCGTAATATCGGCTATTTTGAAGAAACTGAACAGAACATGCAGTACAAACTAAAGACTTTGCACGAAGGAGATGATGTTGTTACAGGGCAATATGATATAGACATAAATAAGTTGGGGTATTGCAGGGAAAGAAAGATGTTGCAAAGTGGCATACCTGACAATGCTATTAATAATAGGGTATTAACTGTATCTACAAATTTATTTGCTGTAGATACAAGTCTCAAGTATTTAATTTTTGGAATACTCCCGAATAAATCAAACGACACGCCAATATTATGCTTTTATGACAAGTATTTTGTCTGTGTAGAAACAGTGACAGTCCCATACACAACAGTTGATACTTCAACTAAGTCTATGTTTGGGTATGTATCACCGCCAGAAAATGCAAGATACTGCGTAGCAAGTTGGCACGATGTATATGGAGGCGTAGGCATTACAATTTTAAGGGTTGTCGGAGAAAAAGAAACATTAAATAATTATGTTTCAGTTTTATACAACTCTAAAATAAAAATAAGTGAAACTATTGACTATAAGTCATTAGGTGATTCTATATCTGCTGAAAGTGGTTCATATACAAGAACAGTAGCAGAAAAATTACACAGTCGTGCAGTTGAGCATTGTGCAGTTGGAGGTGCAGGATTTACGTTGCCTAAAAATGGCATATATTGGATAGGAAAGCAACTTGATAAAATTCCCGAAGGTTATGAAGGTATAATAACATTAATGGGTGGAATAAATGACTGGGCGGGGAAATCCCCGTTAGGTACTGCACAAGAAGCCATTGGAAAAAGTATGGATGATTGCTATGGCAGTAACACCCTTATGGACAATTTCAGATGGGTATTAGAAACCCTTGTCAAGAAATGTTCATGGAAGGCAAGAATATTTATACTGACACAGCTTGAAAGATATCCTTATGTGGAAGACGCAGGATATACAATTGAAGAAATGAGAGTTGAAACCGAAAAACTTGCAGCACACTATCTTTTGCCAATTATTGATGTAGGCCGAAAATGTGGTTTACGAAACGGAGATAATCTTGAAGAAGATTGGAGAAGAGTTGATGGTGGCACGGTTAAAGTTCACCCTACATTAGATGGGCATAATGTTATTGGAAGCTATGTAGCAGGACAAATACTATCTATGCTTAATGGCGGCATAAAGGTATATCCTAAAATTGAGGAGTAAAAGACGTTTAATCAAATCAATAAATTATGAAAGAGAAAATTAAAGAAAAAATTAAGTTGGTATTGAAGACTGGATGGATCGGCTTCATTGTCGCCATGATCATCACAATACTGCTGATGAACGAGGAAAAGAGCCTTGGCGACATGTCGGGTTCTTGGGCACTCGCTCTTATAACATCGTTGTTCACAGGACTTCTGGTGGAAGGCTTCCGCAAGGTGATTGCGAAGAAAGTCATTTGGACAAACCTTATTTTGTGTGCCTTGGGCAGCGGAATAGGCATTGCAATTATGTATCTTGTATGATGTCATAAAAACGCCCCGGCACGCCATTTACGCCAATAAATCTATGAGATTCTAACATACATCTCATTGTGTCGGGGCAATATCCGCCGTCGGACGACACGGCGGCACTCTACACGAGGATAAACAGGTCGCACTCCGGCACAAAGGACGACCCCATACCGTATGAGCGGAACATGGCGTTCGTCGGGGGCAGGTACTACAGCCAGTACGGAGTGACTTATCTGTGCATACTTGCCACGGTGACAGGATACCCGTACGACCTGAAAGACCTGCCAACAATAGTACAGGCTGTGTAATACACTTTTTATAAACAAATAAACAAAACAAAAATCATGAAGGAAAAAGTTATCAGATTCGTGACAAACAGATGGTTCGGCTTCGTGGCAGGACTGGTAATCGCAATGCTGTACATGTGGCAGGAACAGAGCCTCGGCAGCGTCAACGCGTGGATAATGGGAATCATCACACCTATGCTCTTCGGAGCGTTCGCCGAGGTGGTGAGGTACGTTACCACGGAGGACACGTACAAGTGGAAGAACCTGCTGTGGTGGCTCGCGGGAGCTGTCATTGGAGTAGTGGCGATGCTTGTGGTATAGGTGTCCCTTCCGCGCCGGGCGGAAGTAAAAAGCCCCGGCCTGTTAATATAGACGCCAATCATTTATTAACACAAACGCTACAGATGCGCGGCCGGGGCATATGTCCTCTGCCACATCTGTAGCGTTTTTATTTGTTATAAATGATTGGCGTGCAAATGTACTAAAAAATATTGAATATAAAATCAGAATGAATAAATATTATCAGATTTTGAATAAAATCCTCAATACGGGCAAGACGCAGACTAACAGGAAAGGCCGTATAAGGTATCTGTTGAACGAGAGGCTGACACTTGTGTCTGGTGACCTGCTCGACATCTTCGAAAGCCACGGAATAGCGCGCAGGAAACTGAAAGCGGAACTTAGCCTGTTCATGCAGGGTGAGCGAGATGTTGAAAAATACCGAGAGGCGGGCATCACATGGTGGGACTATTGCGGACATACGCTGGTGAACAGCTATCCTACATATTTCGAAAAGCTGCCGCCCTTGATTGACAAGATAAACAATGAAAGGAGAAACAGCAAGAACTATGTGCTGTTCCTCGGTTCTACAGGTGCGGAGACGAACCTGGCACCATGCCTGAGCCTCGTACAGTTCCAGATAGACGACGGTGGGCTGGTCGTGTCCGCATAGCAGCGCAGCAGTGATGCCAACCTCGGACTGCCGTCTGACATTTACCACCTTTATTTGATGTCGAGACAGATAGACTTTCCTTTGAAGTCCATAACTCTTGACATTGGCAATGTGCACATTTATGATAATAACATATCCCGCACAGAAGACCTGCTGGCGGGTAAGGAAAACATTAAATTTGAATTGAACGTATGAGAAAGATGTATTTGTCGGCTCCTCTTCCGTTTGTAGGGCAGAAGCGTATGTTCGCCAAGGAGTTTATAAAAGTGTTGGAACAGTTCAAGGACAAGAGCGTGTTCGTGGATTTGTTCGGAGGCAGCGGCTTGCTGTCGCACATCACCGGACGCATAAGACCGGATGCGACGGTCGTGTATAATGATTATGACAATTACAGGGAAAGACTGCTTGCCATTCCGCATACCAATGCCCTGTTGGCTGACTTCAGACTGCTGGCGGCGGATGTGCCGAAAGGAAAACCTATAAGAGGCGCAGCGCGTGAACGTATATTTGAACGTATGGCAAGGGCGGAAAAGGAATGGGGATTTGTTGACTATATCACCGTGTCGTCGGTTTTGATGTTCTCCATGAAGTATGCCACGAGCCTTGAAGCCATGCGCAAGGAAACGCTTTACAACAACATACGCAAGACTGACTATTCGCCGTGTACCGATTACCTGGAAGGTCTGACCGTAACGTCATGTGACTACAAGGAACTGTATATGAAGTACAAGGATGTTCCGGGAGTGGTGTTCATTGTCGACCCGCCTTATCTTTCAACCGATGTAGGTACGTATAAGATGTACTGGCGGCTTTCCGACTATTTGGACGTGTTGAACGTCCTAAGGAACAAACCTTTTGTCTATTTCACATCCAACAAGTCATCGATAATTGAACTTTGCGAATGGCTTGGTGAAAACAGGACACTCGGAAACCCTTCCAAAAATTGTGAAAAAGTGGAGTTCAACGCACATGTGAATTATTCTTCAAAATACACAGACATTATGCTTTATAAGAAACAGACGGAAAAAACTGCCTGAACATGACTTGAATGCAGTTGTATTGCCATTTGAACACCGTTTGTAAGGTGTCTGTAAGTTCGGAGTGTGAGCATACTTGCTGCATTCCGAACTTTTTCTTGAAATAATATGAATCCATTAAAACGAGATGTACCTTTTATACATTTCGTTTTTTTTGTTAAAATCACATTTCGTTTTTCTTAATTGACACATTTCGATTTGCCGGATTTATAATGTGTGTTTTTAGGTTATGAATATCCGCTAATATAGCGATAAATGTGTATACCGCGCTTGCAATATGAAAGGAAGTTGTATGTGATTTAACTTAATTTGCCTTTTGTGAATGATTTTATTACATTTCGTAACAGTTTTTAATGTATCGCGGATGAGGCGTCAGCACGGGATGAAGGGAAATATGTAATTGGATGGGGAAGAGTGGGTGGGGATATGTGTAAAACACTATCGCACACACTTGCACATTT
>ULTJ01037404.1_pt1 | contig 35148 bp, 36 predicted proteins | sample 1957491 | NCBI WGS metagenome assembly ULTJ01 (sample SAMEA4835731, study PRJEB28245) | human gut metagenome | biome: gut microbiome; material: fecal sample | place: Denmark | collected 2008 | reverse complement strand
CGTGTAACCTGACTTCATTATCTTATTAACTGCATCAGAGAAAATTTTTGCAAATTCATTGAGCTGTGCCTGATAATAAGGAACACCTTTATATGAAACTGTCTTATCTGCCGCCGGTGCTGTCGTAAGCACAAGATTGCCATCTGAATCAGTAACATTGTTACCATTATCATCAGTTTCTATATTTTCATGCTCACCATTATTACCATCTCTTATATCTATTAGACCTTTTAAATGTCCACTTAAAGATGTGCTGTACATATCAAACTTCTGTCCTGAATTCCACTGTACATCATAAAGGCCTTCTGCGTCTGAGTAATTCTTTTTATCAGTTCTTGCAACCGTTTCAAGTGTATTATAGCTGTATGATGAAACTAATGTCTGTCCGTTGATTCTTACTGAAAAATTAGATACATTATTTCCCATATCTTCTTCTGATGTCTCAAGATTGACAATCTCTGAAAGTTCATCAATCATGGCATTTCTCTTATCACGCAGATCATTTGCATTACCATAATTTGCTTCAATCTGGTTAATCTGTCTGTTAAGTGCAGCTATATTTTTTGCATATGAATTAATCTGCTGGACAGCATCTTTTATCTCGTTATTTGCATCAGCCTGAACATTTCTTAAATTTGTTGTAAGTGTGTTAAAATAATCTGCAAGGCTCTTTGCATTATTGATAAGCTGGTTCTTAGCTGATGTATCTCCAGGTGTAATTGTAAGCTGGTTTACGGCAGAAAAGAAATTTTTGTATTCCTGTGAATATCCGTTGAGTGTAAACTCATCAAGATAATCTTCAATCTGTCCCATATAACTTTCTTTTACTGAATACTGACCGTAATTTGCCATATTATTACGGTATTTTACATCATAGTAACTGTCTCGTATCTGGCTTATTTCTGTAACAACAACGCCGGAACCGATAGCACCGTATGTTGTATGTGTTCTTAAAGCATCCGCTGCCTGTGTACCTGCCTGCTGTTTTGTGTATCCTTTTGTATTAATATTAGATACATTGTGGCCTGTTATTGTTAATGACGTATTTGCCGCCTGTAATCCTGAATATGCGATTGTTAATCCAAAAAATGTTGATGCCATATTCTCACTTTTTCCTTTCCGCCATTATCATGAACCAAGTGCTGTAACTATATGTTCAAGCATCTCGCTTATTACATTGACATATCTTGATGAGGCATTGTATGCCTGCTGGTATTTTATCATTTTTTCAAGTTCTTCATCTGATGCAACGCCTTCTGACTGAAGTCTCTGGTCATCGTATCCGTCAACCATTGTCTGCTGGTGGTCTACATAATTATAAAGGACTTTTCCCACTGTCGAGAATTCTCCGATAAAGTTATTGTAATATGTGCTGAAATTGCCAACAGCATACATCTGCGGATTTATTGATGCGAAATCACCGTTCCATGCATCAATAAGTTCCTGACCCTTAGCCATATCTTCTTTTCCCTGAAGCGTTGTCATTGGAATCTTTGCTATATCCTGTTCTGCATCAGAATTCATAATTATATTTCCAAGCTTATATTCTGAACGGTCGCCTTTTTCATTCTGGTTATTATGAACATACATGTCATTACCATTGGCATCTTTCATCTTTATATAACGCTTTGTATTAAGTCTTCCAAAGATTTCTGTGCCGACTGTCTTATCTTCATCCATGCCATAATCTGTCTTATCCATGTCAAGCACAGTATAATTGTATGATGTTACGTCAGCCTTATTTTTTAAATCTTTATCGGTATAAAGAGGCTCTGATGATTCGTAGCTGTATGTTCCGTCGCCGTTATCAAAACCTTTTACTTCATTTTTATATTTATCATATAAAACAGCATCTGAAACAGTATAACTGTAGCTGTTTGGCATAATTTCGTTGCCATTTTCATCTGTCAAAGCTGTTGTAAGCTTCATGTCTTTCTCCGGGCAAAGAACATCATTTATCTTTGTCACAATACCATTCATAAGCTTATCAACGCCCGCAAGAGCACTAAGGATAACCGATGGTTCTATGTACTTATTATAATATTCCTGCTTCTCCTGATATTTTGCATAATCTTTATCATAGGCCGCTTTTCCGTCCGCTGTTGTAAGATCATAATCAGCTTTATCAGGTTTTACCGGTATATCTGTATAATCGACTTCAATGCTTCCTCTTGCAAGAAGTGTGCCTTTAAGTCCGCCCTTGTCTTTATCTGTCAATGTAGAATACAATTCTGTCTCCGGATATACGTCTCTTTCAAATGCCGGCCATGTCGGAATAAGTAATGTCGAATCATCATTCGTTCTTGATGACATCTGCGTATATGACGACATTGTCACAAATGGAACTCCACCAGCATTTACATATATCTCTCCGCCCTGCACTTCGTAATATGAAATATCAATATACTCACTGAGTTCATCAAGTGCTTTATCTCTCTGGTCTCTCAAATCGTTGGCATTCTCAACACCTGTACCTTCAATCTTTGCAATCTGCTTATTCAGTGAAAAAATCTTTTCACCATAAGCATTGATTTTGTTAATTGCATTGGCAACATCTATGTTAAGAGTTTCCTGATAATCTTTAAGTCCTGAATAAATTGCATCAGACCTTGTCACAAGTGCTGACGCATTCTGTATGAGTGAAGAACGCTTTACAGTACTTGCTGGTTCTTTACTAAGTTCATTAATTGCCGTATACAGATTGTTCAATGCGTCCTGAAATGTTACGCCCTGAAGTTCTCCAAACTGGTCTTCAACTTCTTCAATAGCCTTGTACTGGTTTGAGTAATAACCAAGCCGGCCGTTTTCTGTCCGATATGCTTTATCTATAAATTCGTCTCTTATTCTTCTGATTTCGCTTATCCCAACACCAAGTCCGTATACAGATGCTGAAGGTGAAGCATAGCTTCCACCGATTCTAAGATAGTGTGTATCCCTGAATGCAATCTGCTGTCTTGTATAACCCTCTGTATTGATATTAGAAAGGTTGTGTGCCGTTGTATTTAATGCTGTCTGTGCTGATTTTAGGCCTGATGCACCAACAAACAGACTCGCCATTCCATTAGCCATAAATATCCTCCTGCCGGTATTGCTTATCCGTAAGCCGGGCATATACTCATCCGTGAGTATATAGAACTGCAGTATCCGCCAAATTCTCATTCTCATACAAGTAATGACTCTGGCTTACTGCCCGCATAAATTAAGAAAGCTGCAAAGCAGCTTATGAAATAATCTTTATAAATTTATATTAATCCGTTACTGCTTGGCGTCAAATCCTCCTGCCGTAGGATATGAATTATTCTGCTCGTATGCACCTTTACTATAATTACCCGTCTGTGGTGCAACCTTTGAATTCTTTGCAAGATTAAGCTCAAATTCAATCATATCCATCGACTCCTGCAATAACATCTTATTATTCTCATTAACTTTCATCAACTGATCAAGTGTTCTTTTCAGTTTCATATGAACATCCGTAAGAGCTTTTGCATCTTTGGGCTGTCCTGACAACATATCTGCAATATTCTCAATCTTTATTCCTTTTCTAGGAATATTAAGGACATTGCATATATCTCCCACATTCTCATCCCTGAAAGCATCAAGTTTATTAATCTTATCAATGCTTCTTTGCTCAAGTCCAAGAATTTCCTGTAATCTTTCAACATTGCCATTAACAATGGCGGTGGTCTTTTCTTCGGAAAGCTTCAAAAGGCCCTGATATTCTGTATTTTCTTTATCCAACACATCTATAAGTGTCTCTATCAAACTCGCCATCTAATTCCACCGCCTAAAATACTAATGTTTCTGCATCTGCAATTATCTTATCAGCCACATCTTCTGAACTGACATTATATGTTCTGTTTGCAAACTGTGCCCTGAGGGCTTCTACTTTATCCATCCGGACATCTTCTGCCGCATTAACTGCTGACTTTGCTGTCTGATAGCTTTTAGCCGCATTTGAAATTTCAAGTTTATCACTGAACTCAGAACTGCCTGACGTTTTCTTAGCAGTATTCACTTTTGTGCTTGACTTGTAAATCCGGCTTACCGCATTATATGCATCTATACGCATGCTAACCGCCTCTCTTTCTTTTATCTTATGTGAAATGTATCGGCGTTTATTTTATTTTTCTTAACAGCAAAAATCAACTTTTTAAATTACGTTTTTATTTTCTGTCAAGATAACGCATTCTCGCTCTTGAACTCTTATCTTTTTCATCATCTTCTTCGTAATTTATGGCATACATGCTGCCAAGCTGATTTGCAAGCGTGTTCTTACAAGCCTCGCAATATCTTCCAGATTTTATTGTCTTTCCACAATTTTCACATGGAATACCTATTGGGGAATCATCTGCAAAGCAGAGTCTCTCTTCACGAACCCACTTTTCAAGCTGTCTTACACTCACATCGCAGTCTTCTGAAATCTGATTCATCGTTGCTGAATGGTTTTCCTCTATATAGTCCTTTACAATATCAAACTTTTCCTCTAACTTTCTTACGCAGTCAGGGCAGAGATTCCTATATGAACCACCGATATAGTTATATAATCTTCCGCATCCTCTACAATTTCTTACATCCATAATTTTCCTCCTGTTCCGGCATCACGCCAAACCGCTGTTATTTTACCGGAAATATCCTATACCAGATATTGCATATCGCAACATTACCTCTCAGGACATTCCTCTTCCAATACAAAGGCATGCACCATATACCTTTTCTACCCCGTATTTTTTTAATACCGCAGCACACGCATCAAGCGTCGCACCTGTAGTATATATATCGTCTACCAATAGTATTTTCTTATATTTTACAACATTTTTGTCCGCAATAAAAGCATTTTCAAGATTTTTACTCCTGTCATGTCCCGAAACTTCTTTCATTGGAACTGTATTTTTATTTCTTTTAAGAAACCATGTATTAACCGGGACATGTATAATTTTTCCAAGTTCACACGCAATAATTTCTGCCTGATTGTACCCTCTTGCACGCTGTTTTTTTGCATACATAGGAACAGGAACAATCACATCAGGCGACCATATTTTTATAAGCATTCCCAGCTTGTCAGCCATCTGCGTGGCATACCACTTTCCATATTCCCGGCATCCTTTATATTTAAACCTGTATATTGACTGCTTTAATCCGTCTGAATACGAAAAAACAGCCGCCGATCTGTCAAATATATGTTTTGTCTTTGCACAGTCGTGGCAGTATTCTTTGTCATCAACATCTAATGGTTTTCCACATTTCAGGCAGCTTTCATCGCCGATATACACAATTTTTTTGACACACTCCCTGCATATTCCCTGTTGTCTTAATCCCGCCGGCAATGGTATCCCACATATGGGACACGCTGGCGGATATATGAAGTCCAGTGCTTTTCCACAAAATTTTTCCAGAATATTTATGCTTTTACCCCTTTCATTTAAACCACATTATCCAATTCATATATTTCTTTTATTCTTTCATCTAAAGACGAATAACGTCTCTGTTCAGACTCATTTTGTGCCATCTGATGAAAGCAGTTTTCATTTCCAACCATACATACACATTTTCTTGCCCTTGTAACCGCTGTATACAAAAGATTTTTGTTCATAAGCATCCTTGGGCCGGGATACATCGGAATAACAACCGCTGGATATTCACTTCCCTGCGATTTATGTACCGTAATTGCATATGCAAGTTCCAGCTCTTCAAGCTGTTTAAAATCATATTTCACAATACGCTCATCATCAAACTTTACAGTCATCTGCTCCATGAATGTATTAATCTCTGTAATTATTCCTGTATCACCGTTAAATACTCCGCTTCCGGCATCGTATGTCACTCCGTATTTACTCTTCTTTTCCCATTCCGTCTGGTAATTATTTTTAATCTGCATAACTTTATCTCCCTCACGGAATGTGACTTCGCCATACACTTTTTCCTGTTTTCCTGCCTGTGGCGGATTGAGATACTCCTGCATGATTTTATTGAGTCTTAATGAACCTGTTGCAGATTTTTTAGATGGCGTAAGTATCTGTATTTCATTAATTCCCGCACCGACATAATCCGGCAGTTTTTTCTTTACGAGCGTACATATTGCAGCTATTATCTCATCAGGTGTTTCGCGTCTTACAAAAAGAAAATCTTTACTGTATTTATTAAGAACGACCGGCTCACCTTTATTTATTTTATGTGCATTTATAACTATTTCACTCTCGGCTGCCTGTCGGAAAATCTTTTCAAGCCTTACAACCGGAAAACATCCTGATGCTATTATATCTTTTAATACATTTCCGGCACCGACACTCGGCAGCTGGTCGGTATCGCCAACAAGAATAAGTCTTGTTCCTACCGCAACTGCCTTTAAAAGCGAATTCATTATGCTTATATCAACCATTGACATTTCATCGACTATAATAGCATCTGTCTCAAGCGGATTTTCTTCATTTCTGTCAAAATTAGTTGCAAATGAACTTCCATTGGAATCTTCCTGCGGTCCTCCGCTTATCTCAAGCAGTCTGTGTATTGTCTGGGCTTCCATTCCACAGGTTTCACTCATTCTTTTGGCTGCCCTTCCTGTCGGTGCTGCAAGCCTTATATCAAGCCCTTCCATCTGAAAATATCGGATTATGGTATTTATTGTTGTTGTTTTTCCGGTTCCCGGACCACCTGTTATAACGACAAGGCCATTTTGAACAGTCTTTTTCACTGCCTCTTTTTGAATTTCATCAAGCTCAATATTAAGACGCTGTTCAATTTTTTCAATTGATTCTTCCATCTCATCATCGTTACATGAATAGCTTATATCCAAATCGCACAGTTTTCTTGCAACAGACGTTTCCATATAATAATAAATCGCAGCGTATACAAGCTTTCTATCGCCACTTTGTTTTACAACAACTTTTTTATCTACCGCAAGGTCCATTATATAACTTTCCATATTATCAAACTCTATCAAAAGAAGCGATTTGACATAGCTTTCAAGCTCATCCAATGGAAGATATACATGTCCCTGCCCTGCTGCCTGACATAAAACGTAAAAAATTCCGCTTTTAATTCTAAATGCCGAATCCACTTTTATTCCGGCTTTTGCTGCTATTTCATCTGCAATTTTAAAGCCTATACCATCAATATCATCAGCAAGACGGTAAGGATTTTCTTTTAGAATTGTATATATGTTTTGTCCGTATTTTGTGTAAATTTTGTTAGCTAACTTCATGCTTATGCCAAACTCCTGCATAAACATCATTGCACGACGCACATCTCTTTTGTCCATAAGCTGTGCGGCAATATCCATTGCCTTTTTGATGCTGATTCCTTTAATCTCAGCAAGACGTTCCGGTTCTTCTTCCATAATGCGGAATGTATCATCACCGAATTTATTCACAATATTTTCGGCCATTTTTTCGCCAATGCCTTTAATCGCACCGGAACTAAGATAACGCTTCACCGATTTTGCATCGTCAGGCGCCCTGAATTCATATGATTTTATTTTAAATTGCATGTAATACACGGGATGTTTGACAAATTCACCCTGTGCGGCTATAAATTCACCTGCACTGATGTAACTTAATACACCAACGCAGGTTACTTCTTCACCATTATATGTAATATCAAACACCGTATATCCGTTATCTTCATTGCGGAAAATAATATTTTCAACAAATCCCTCAACGTATTTTACAGCTTCATATTCCAAAATAATTATACCTCACTAACTCCGTAGTTTCTCTTCATCTGTTCGTAAAGCTGCTGTGCAAGTCCAAGACCTTTTCCACCATTAGACTCTGTCATCTTGTCAGCTACCTGCTGAACTATCTCATCACCAAAATAACTTGAAAGTGTACTCATTCCCGAATCAGAATTATCAGTCATTCCAAAAAGTGACGAATACAGATTACTATCATCCGTATCACCGTCAACTTTTGTCATCTTTACCATTGACTTTAACATCTGTTCTAAGAAATAACTCTCGAAATCTTTGCAGACTTCCATGAGCTCATCATCTGTTGCTTTTGACAAATCTTTATTATTTATTTTATCTTCAAGTGAATTACCTGTACCGGATGCATATGTTCCATTAGTATAAATGGAATTAACATTACTGATAATATTATCCATAATAATTCTCCCTGCCGCTTATTATCTCTTCAAGTTGTTTGCCTGCTCCATCATTGTATCAGATGTTGTAATAGCCTTTGAACAAAGCTCATAAGCCCTCTGTGCTGTTATAAGATTAACCATCTCTGTAGCCACATTAACATTAGAGCTTTCAAGATAACCCTGCTTTAATTTACTCTTGCTTACAACTCCATCCTCTTCATTGATTGCTACGCCTGATGCATCACTTTCTGCAAGATATGAATTACCAACCTTTGTAAGTCCTGAAGGATTAGGAAACTGATATAATCCAATCTTTATTCCAATAGGCTGTGCATTGTTAGATTCGTCAGGATAACATATATTACCGTCTCCATCAACTGTAATCTTAGTTGACTGATACTGTGGGTCAAGAACAATAGGCTGTCCCTCTGAACTAAGAACCGGATAACCTTCTGCAGTACAAAGAACCGTTCCCTCAGTATCTACCGATAAGAAGAAATTACCATTTCTTGTATAATATACATTTCCATCAATATTTTCTATTGCAAAAAATCCCATTCCGTTTATAAGGAAATCTGTTGTACCATCCGTTGCATTTGCTGAACCCTGTGTGTAATGTGATGTTATTGATGATATTCTTGAACCAAGTCCAACCTGTGCACTTACCGGCTTATTTTCTCCATTAGCAGAAGTTGTCTTAGCCTGTAAATCCTGATATAAAAGTGACTTGAATTCAGCACTCTGTGACTTATATCCTATTGTATTAACATTTGCAAGATTGTTTGCAATTACATCAACATTTGTCTGCTGTGCCATCATTCCTGATGCAGCTGAATATAATGATCTTACCATTCTGTCTACCTTTCATCTAAACTTATAACTCAGAAATTGATACCATCTTACTCATCATCTCATCCATGGCATTGATGACCTTCTGACCGCTCTCATACTCTCTTGCGATACTAATCATCTCAACCATCTCTGAAACAACATTGATATTAGATGCTTCTTTAAATCCCTGATTAACTGTTGCAGTAACCTCATCTGCCTGTGTTGCACCATCTACGGCACGATAAAGATTCTCACCATACATTTCGAGATAATTATAATCTTCAAAATCTGTAAGAAGAAATGAATCTACATACTCATTATCAGCATATATCTCTCCTGTAGGTTCTACTGCTATATTAGTTGCATCTGTCGGAAGAACAATCGGCTCACCGCTCTCTCCCAACACATAATCACCATCCTTGGTAACCAGATAACCATCTGCGTTCATCTGAAAAGACCCATCCCTGGTATACATCGTTGATGTCTCCCCGGCTTTGTTTGTAAAGGAAATCGTAAAGAATCCCTTTCCTGACAATGCAAAATCGTATGTATTATCTGTTGTAACAAAAGAACCCTGCTCCCAATTACGATACGTTTCACCGATTTTTGCTCCAAGCGAAAGCTTGCCGATATTCTGATTTACATGACCCACTGTCGCATCTTTAATCTTAATGCCATAAACAGCATCAAAAGACTGCGTTGTGCATCCTTCCTTTTTATATCCTGTCGTTGTAGCATTCGCCAGATTGTTGGATACAACATCAAGTCTGTGCTGGCTGTTTACCATTCCTGTATAGGCAGTATATAAGCCTCTTACCATAACCTGACCTCCATCCTGATATTTTTAGTTCTCATCTCTGTAACCGGCAAGGAATTCTATGAACTTACCTGTACCGATTGCAACTGCTGTCATTGGATCCTCAGCAGTAACTGTATTAATACCTGTCTTTGCCTCAATTAAATCTTCAAGTCCTGAAAGAAGACTTCCACCGCCTGTAAGAACAATTCCTCTGTCGGCTATATCTGATGCAAGTTCCGGAGGTGTCTTTTCAAGGACACTGTGAACTGCTTCAACAATCTGTGAAGTTGCCTCTCTCAATGCTTCTTCTGTCTCTTCTGATGTCACTTCTACTGTCTTAGGAAGACCTGTTACAAGATTACGTCCTCTAACATTCATAGTTGTAACTTCTGCTCTTGGGTATGCTGAACCAATCTTTATCTTAATATCTTCGGCTGTTCTCTCACCGATAAGAAGATTATGTTTCTTTCTCATGTATCTTACAAGTGCTTCATCAAAATCATCACCTGCAATCTTAATAGATGTACTTACAACAGTACCTCCGAGTGAGATAACTGCTATATCTGTAGTACCGCCACCGATATCAACAATCATATTACCACATGGTCTTGAAATATCAATTCCGGCACCGATTGCTGCTGCTATCGGCTCTTCAATAATTGCAACTTCTCTTGCTCCTGCCTGAAGTGTTGCATCCTCAACGGCTTTCTTTTCAACCTCAGTTACACCTGAAGGTACGCAAACACTGATTCTAGGCTTCTTTAACATTCTTCTGCCTATAGCTTTCTGAATAAAATACTTGAGCATCTTCTCTGTTACTGTATAATCTGAAATAACACCCTGACGAAGAGGTCTTACGGCAACAATATTACCTGGTGTACGTCCAAGCATGAGACGTGCCTCTTCACCAATGGCCTTTATCTTATTAGTATCTCTGTCAAAAGCAACAACTGAAGGTTCCTTTAACACAACACCTTTTCCTTTTATATAAACCAGAATACTGGCTGTTCCCAAATCAATTCCTATATCTGTTGACAGCATGAAATTACTCCTTTCACTTTGTACTAAGCTGTTCAATATCCAATCATCCATAAATCTTCCGGCACAAACCACTGCCAAAGTACCACGCAATAAAGATTTTATGCCTAAATATCATTATATACAATAAAAAAAAAATTTAAAAGACTTATTTTAAATAAATTTATAATTTTTTTTAATATCTTTACTGTTTCTTAGTGCTTACATACTTCTTAATCTCTTCAAACGCCTCGCCAAACCTCTTAGATGAAGCAGATGGGAAGCTCTTTAAAAGTGATTTGTGAAGTTTACCGGCTTTCTCCTTTGCAGCGTCAAGTTCAAGACGAAGCCTTTCAACTTTCTGCTCCTGATTAGAAAAATATTCTATCTGCTTTGCAGTTGCCTTTTCCGTAAATGCTTCTTTTGCTTCCGCAAGTCTTTCTGATATTTCTGAAAGTTCTTTCTTTATCATAGACTCATAAGCAAGAAGCTTCTGGTAATCAAGTGCTTTCTTAAATGCAAATACTGTATCGGTCGCAGCAATCACAATTATAACCAGCAAAACTGCCGTAAGAATTCTTATGTCAAGTGAATCAATAAATTCTGCTATAGGCACATGGATTACCATAACAAGCACAACTGACAAAAATCCCCAGAAAAGCGATGATTTCAGGCATATATATCCATGAATGTTAAACTTTTTGTCACTGTAATCCCAATATTTCATATTAAATATAGCTTCCATTGCAGCACCTGTTACGTATTCAAGTGCAGTAGCCGCAATCATGCCGCATATATATACAAGAACTGCATTATCAGCAACCATCAGTGTCGAAATTATAATTGTCAAAGCCCCAAAACCATATAATGGAAGCATAGGACCTTTTAAAAATCCTCTGTTTGTAAGCTTTCTTTTGCTCACAGAAACTATAGTTGATTCAATGCACCACCCGAGAAAGCTGTATATAAAAAAGAATGCCAGCCATCTCTCAATTGTATAATACCCTTCCATCAAAATCTCCTTAAATAAACTGATAAGAGCCGGATGCAGGAAGTCTGTCCCACATCCGGCTCTTATTATTATACATTACCGTAATGTTATTTTACAATTGTTTTTATAAATATTTTTTTAATAATTCTGCTTTATCTGTCTTTTCCCATGGAAGATCAAGATCCGGACGACCAAAATGACCATAAGCTGCAGTCTGCTTGTAGATAGGACGTCTTAAATCAAGCATCTTGATAATTCCTGCCGGTCTTAAATCAAAGTTTTCTCTGATAAGCTCAACAATCTTATCTTCTGAAAGCTTGCCGGTTCCAAATGTATCAACCATGATTGATGTAGGTTGTGCAACACCAATTGCATATGAGAGCTGGATTTCGCATCTGTCAGCTATTCCTGCTGCAACGATATTCTTTGCAACATAACGTGCTGCATAAGCTGCCGAACGGTCAACCTTTGTGCAGTCCTTTCCTGAGAAAGCTCCGCCGCCGTGTCTTGCAACACCGCCGTAAGTATCAACGATAATCTTACGTCCTGTAAGACCACTGTCGCCATTAGGTCCGCCGATTACGAATCTTCCTGTAGGATTAATGAAAATCTTTGTATTTTCGTCTATCATTGCAGGATCAACAACCGCATCAATTACATATTTCTTGATATCTTCATGAATCTGTTCCTGTGAAATTTCAGGTGCATGCTGTGAAGAAACAACAATAGCATCAAGCTTGACTGGTTTGTTATTTTCATCATATTCTACAGTAACCTGTGTCTTTCCGTCAGGTCTTAAATATGAAAGAGGTCCGTTCTTTCTTACAGCTGTAAGCTGTCTTGCAAGTTTCTGTGCAAGTGCAGCTGAATATGGCATATATTCCGGTGTCTCATTAGTTGCATAACCAAACATCATACCCTGGTCACCGGCACCGATTGCATCAATCGCAGCGTCATCTTCTTCACCATTTTTTGCTTCAAGTGCTTTATCAACACCCATTGCAATATCTGCAGACTGCTTGTCAAGTGCAACCATAACTGCACATGTATTTCCGTCAAATCCCTTTTCTGAGCTGTCATATCCGATTGTTGTAACTGTGTTACGTACAATCTGAGGAATGTCGATATTTGCCTTTGTTGTAATCTCACCCATAACCATTACAAATCCTGTATTTGTAAGTGTCTCGCAGGCTACTCTTGAATATGGGTCCTGCTCATATAAAGCGTCAAGTATTGCATCTGATACCTGGTCACAGATTTTATCAGGATGTCCTTCAGTAACAGATTCTGATGTAAATAATCTTCTTTCCATAATAATTCCTTTCTTCATAAAAATTAATTGTATATGTGGTTACATTAATTAAAACATAACGAAAAAAAAAGAGCCCTCGTAAAAGGACCCGCAATCATCAAGACTCGAAATCCTCTTATTGTTCGAACTTCCGGTATAATCCGGATATCTTCGCTCAGGTTGGCACCTTCCTTGCAACAGCTCAATCATCAAATCACTGCCATTGCCTACGGGGTTGCCGGGCTTCACAGACCCTATGTGTCTCCGCCACTCTAAATAAGGGATGTAATATCATAAAGCATACCGCTACATGATACTCACTCGTTATATTTTTATTTCAAATGAATATTACACAATTAATACTTACTAGTCAAGTGTTTTTACCGAAATATATTTTATTTTATTTTATAAAATTGACAATTTGCCCCATTTTTTCTATAATAAAATCATATTCAAATGCCGATATTATTTTATATCTAAACGGGGGTATTTTAATTATGTCAGATAATAATTCATCATCTAATAACATACATACAAAGACAGTGTTTATTTTTGATGCCGATGACGGAATGACTCTTTCTAAAGATGTCCTTAACAGCGATGGCTCTCTTATTGCTGCATCAGGCACAAAGCTTGATATGGATATGATTGCAAAGATTTCTGCAAACCATATCCTTGAAATCGAGATTATTGATAAAGATTACACCGAACCTGTAAGACCTGTCGAGAATGACAATTCTACATATTACGAAAAGGTAAGAAACAGCAAAGAATTCAAAGCTTTCTGTAAAGAATACAATGAAGGAATTTCTGATTTAAAATCACAGTTAAATGATATTGTAAACCGTAATGCAGATGTTGACGTGGATGAACTTCTTACTTATCCCCTTTCTCTCATGAATACATATTCAAACAAACTTCAGATGTTTGACATGCTGCACAGTTTACGCCAGTTTGACGACCTTACTTATGCCCATAGCGTAAATGTTGCACTTGTTGCATCTATTATAGGTGAATGGCTCGGTTATTCCGAAGAAGATGTGCATGTTCTTACACTGTGTGGTCTTTTGCATGATATAGGCAAAGTCCGTATTCCTAGGAAAATTCTTGAAAAACCAGGCAAGCTTACACCTACTGAATTTGAGGTTATGAAAGCCCATGTAAACGAAGGTTATGATATTATAAAAGATAAAGATATCGACTCAAGAGTTAAAGAAGCGTGTCTGCTTCATCATGAAAAATGTGATGGTACAGGCTATCCTTTTGGACTTACAAGCGAAAAGATTCCTGATTTTGCAAAAATAATTGCAATTGCCGACATTTATGACGCAATGACATCAGACAGAGTTTACAGAAGTGCTGTATGTCCTTTTACAGTTATACATCTTATGGAACAAGAGTGTTTTTCAACACTTGATCCTAAATTTGCACTTCCATTCTTTAAAAATGTTGCATCATCATACATTCACAACAATGTCAAACTTTCAAATGGCGAGACAGGTGAAGTTGTACTCATTAACGACAGAAGTTTAAGCAGACCGGTTATACGTTGCAAAGATAAATTTATTGATTTATCTGCAGCACCTGATTTAACTATAACAGCCATTCTTTAATCTATATTTTCAAAACGCTTTGAGGTCATATTTGTCTTAATTATTGAATATGATATACAAACAAATATGCAGGGGTTTTGATTGAAAGGTTATATCGAAGAACGGGCTATAAAAACTGCTGAATATATTATCGAAACAAAAGCTACCGTCCGTCAGACGGCAAGAAAATTCGGTGTCAGTAAAAGCACTGTTCACAAAGATGTCACTTCAAGATTAGCACGTATTAATCCCTCACTTGCAAGTGAGGCAAGAAAGGTTCTTGACATTAACAAACAGGAACGACACATACGAGGTGGTCTTGCAACCAAAGAAAAATATCTTCATGAACACAATTTACATACGTCAAAAAATATTTGATTTTTTAATAATAGAGACAGCCATTATATAAGCCATAAATTTATCTGCTTATATATGGTTGTCTTTTTATATAACAGCTTATAATATTTATAATATTATTTCTTGACTTTTTTATTTGCAGTGAACTATAATCTTCTTTGTGGGATTTTTCCGCATATTTATTTTTAATATTATTTTATGAAAACGAGGTGAGATCATGACTGACGACAGTTACGGGCGAAGTAGCATCATTGTCTGCAAAAATCAGAAGAATTCATATAAGAATATAGATTTTAAACCCGGCACTTTTGTCATGGCGGGTCTCATTTTAAGTCTATAGATTTCTTCATTTCTAAATATGAAAAACTTTCATAAATCCGGTTATCTGCATCGGATTTTTTTCTCCTGCTTTTTCTGGCAATGATTTTCATGTCCGGTCGCTACAGACTATTTCTAACTGAATATGAAAGGAGATTGTGATGGAAGAAAAAGACATCGTAAACACAACTGCTGAGGAACTTTCTTCAGCAAAACCTGACTACGAAAAGGAAATCGCTTCTATTATCAGAAGCAACGCATCCCCTGCACAGATTAAAGACAAGCTGCTTGATTATCATGAAAATGATATTGCCGCTGCACTTGACAGCATGAGCATATCAGAAAGACAGAGATTATACAGGCTGCTTAATATTGACGAGCTTTCAGATATATTTGAATATGTTGACGAAGACAATATTCCGACATATTTCAAGGAGCTCGATATCAAGAAGAAAGCTGCTGTTGTATCCGAAATGGACGCTGACAAAGCAGTTTTTGTTCTCCAGCACCTTGATAAAAAAACACGCGATGATTTAATCGAGCTTATAGGTAATGATGCAAGACGTGACATTGCTCTTATCTCTTCATTTGACGATGACCAGATAGGCAGCAAAATGACAACAAATTTCGTTTTAATCCACTCTACACTTACAATTAAACAGGCTATGCGTGAGCTTGTAAATCAGGCCGCCGAAAATGATAATATTTCTACAATCTATGTTGAAGATGAAAATGATGTTTTCTGTGGTGCCATAAGCCTTAATGAGCTTATCATCGCCAGAGCTGATATGCCGCTCTCAGATTTAATTGTAACGTCATATCCTTTCGTCTATGCCAAAGAAGATATTGACGATTGTATCGAATGGATTAAAGATTACTCAGAGGATTCTATTCCTGCACTCGATGAAAATAACAGGCTTTTAGGAGTTATAACCGCACAGGATATTGTTAAAGTCGTTGATGATGAAATGGGTGAAGATTACGCCATGCTTGCCGGTCTTACTTCTGAAGAGGACTTGCATGAGCCGCTAAAACAGAGTATCAAAAAACGTCTGCCATGGCTGATTATACTTCTCGGTCTCGGACTTGTTGTTTCATCTGTTGTAGGAATGTTTGAAACTGTAGTTGCCCAGCTTACTATTGTTATGTGTTTCCAGTCACTTATACTTGATATGGCCGGAAATGTAGGTACGCAGTCACTCGCTGTTACTATCCGTGTTCTCATGGATGAAGATCTGACTGCCAGACAAAAATTCGGACTTGTGTTTAAAGAAGGCCGCGTTGGTCTTATCAACGGACTGATTCTCGGCATATTATCACTTGTATGCATTGGCAGCTATATCCACTTTTTTAAGGGTGCATCAATACTGTTTTCATTCAGCATCTCACTCTGTATCGGTGCTGCACTTATGCTTGCAATGCTTATATCAAGCCTTGTGGGAACACTTATACCTATGTTTTTCAAAAAAATCCATATCGACCCGGCAGTTGCTTCAGGTCCGCTTATCACAACAGTAAACGACCTTGTTGCCGTCGTGACATACTATGGACTCGCATGGATTTTCTTAATAGAAATCATGCATTTTTAAATATACATCTGCACAAAATATGCCATCTGTAACATTGATGTGCAAAGCTTACAAAAAGCTTCACTGTCCGTGAGAATTGCTTTATTCACGGATGCGAAGCTTTTTATCTTTTCTTTATGCTGTTTTTCCTGCTCTCTCAAGTCGTTTTTTACAATACATAAATGCAGGGAACAAGAATATGTCCGCTGCAATCCATGCGAGCGGATTTGCAAGACACGCACCGCTATATCCCATAACCGGAACCAGCATAACTGCCGCAAATGTTCTTGCCGCCATCTCAAACACTCCCGCAAGTATTGCAAATGTTGAAAATCCCATACCCTGTATGCAAAATCTTATTACATTGACAAATGTAAGCGGTATATAGAACAATGCCGAATATACAATAAACTGATGTGTCAGTCTTATTATCTCTGTCTCTGATGCTGCCACAAACAGAAGTGCAATGTAACTTGCAAAGAAATATAAAAGAACAAATGCAACAATGCTGTATATAATTCCTATTATTCCCGCAGCCTTAATTCCCTTTCCGAGACGCTCCGTTTTGCCTGCTCCTACGTTCTGACCACCATATGTTGCCATCGTCGAACCGAGTGCATCAAACGGACAACATGTAAATGTAAATATCTTTGAGCCTGCTGTCATTGCTGCAACATAGACTGAACCAAGCGTATTAACTGCTGCCTGAAGAATTACACTTCCTATTGCAGTGATTGAATACTGCAGTCCCATAGGAATTCCATTTATGCAAAGATTCTTAACATAAACCTTTTTAAACTTCTTCTCCTGCTTCTGGAATTTCAATATATCATATTTTTTATTCATATAAACATAACATGCCACACCTGATATAAGCTGTGATATGTCTGTCGCCCATGCAGCCCCGGCAACTCCCATTTTAAATACAAGAATAAATACAAAATCAAGTATTATATTTATAACTGCCGAAACGACAAGAAAATATACAGGTGTCTTGCTGTCACCAAGTGAACGGATTACACCGGAAACCATATTATAAAGGAAAACTGTTGGTATTCCCGCAAATATTACAACAATATATGCATATGCATGCTCATAAATATTGGAAGGTGTCCTTAAAAGTGTAAGTATACCGCGGCAGCCCACAACTGATGCGACCGTCAGCACAACCGAAAATATAATGCTGCAAATATATCCATTGTATACATACTTTCTGAGTTCCGAATATTTGCCTGCTCCAAACTGCTGTGCAACAGGAATCGCAAATCCGTTACATACTCCCATGCAGAAACCAATAATCATAAAGTTAATGCACGCCGTAGCTCCAACGCCCGCAAGTGCATCTACGCCTAATGTTTTTCCAACAATCATTGTGTCCACCAGATTGTAAAACTGCTGAAAAAGCATTCCCATAAGCATAGGAATCGCAAATCCAAGAATCAGTTTCATCGGCGAACCTTTTGTCATGTCTTTAACCATGTGTATCCTCCTGATTTTCGTGTTCTTTTATACATTTAAGAAATTCTTTTCCGTATCTTTCGTATTTATTTTCACCAACACCGTTTACATTAAGCATTTCTGCTTTTGTATGTGGTCTTTTTATGCACATATCAGTAAGTGCCTTATCTGAAAAGACTATATATGGCGGCACATTTTCATTTCGTGCAATATCAATTCTTAACATACGCAGTCTTTCAAACAGCATAAGGCCGTCTGCATCGAGGCTTTTTGGTGTACGCTTTTCTTTTTTGAATTCTTCTTTTCGTTCCGACCATTTCATAATAAGATGCTCTTCACCTGATATCAGCATATCTGAAGTTTCTGTAAGTTTAAGAATTCTGTACATATCATCCGTTTCCCTAAGATACCCATCAAGCAGCATCTTGTCAATAACGCCTTTTATAAAGCTTTCACTCATCTGACGACACATTCCGAATGTCGAATACCTGTCAACTCCGTAACTTCTTAGTTTTGCCTTATTTTCACCGCGAATCGTCCCTGTTATTACCGATGTTCCAAATCTTTCATGACACTCTTTTATTGTCTTAATAATAACTGAAGCTGTATTTGTTACATCCTTTTCTTCAAATACTGCAGAACAGTTGCTGCAGTTGCCACAGTCATCTTTTCCTGAATACTCGCCAAAATAGTTTAGCATGTATTCTCTCAGACACTCTTTTGTACTGCAGTAGTAACGCATTTTTTTCAATCTGCGTATATCATTGTCATGTACAGCTTTTCTTTCCTCTTCAGTAAATTCGTTATTTTCCCCTTTATTTTCGATGAGGAATTCGTTGATAATAACATCCTGCGGCGAAAAAAGCAATATACATTCTGCAGGTTCTCCATCACGGCCGGCTCTTCCCGCTTCCTGATAATAATTTTCTATACACTGAGGCATATTATAATGAAGCACATATCTTACATTTGACTTGTCTATACCCATGCCAAATGCATTTGTTGCCACAATTACCGGTTTTTCATCATATATGAAATCTTCCTGATTGGCTTTTCTCATATCATTATCAAGCCCGGCATGATACCTTGTAACTGCAATTCCATTTTTAGCAAGCATCGCATATACTTTGTCAACATTTTTTCTTGTGGCACAATATATTATTCCACTATCATCCCTGTGAGAAAGCACATAATTAAGCACTTCTGCATCCTTATTATTCGGCTGACGCACTTCAAAATACAGGTTACTCCTGTCAAATCCGGTCACCTTTATAAAAGGATTATTCAGTCCCAGCACGCATACAATATCATCTTTTACTGCCTGCGTTGCTGTTGCTGTAAATGCACTTACAACAGGTCTTTTAGGCAGCATTTTTATAAGATTCACTATTTTAAGATAGCTTGGCCTGAAATCCTGTCCCCACTGTGAGATGCAGTGTGCCTCATCTATCGTAATCATCGAAATATCGGCATTAAGCACAAATTCAAGAAATCTGTTTGTTTCAAGTCTTTCCGGTGCTACATAGACTATTTTGTATCTGCCACACATCGCATTATAAAGTGCTTTTGTAATCTGGTTTTCGGTGAGGGCACTGTTTATGTATGCTGCATGAACCCCTGCCTCGTTCAATGCTTTTACCTGGTCTATCATAAGTGAAATAAGCGGAGATACTACTATTGTTATGCCTGGAAGCAATAACGCCGGAAGCTGGTAACATATTGACTTACCTGCTCCTGTAGGCATTATTCCACAGACATCGCGTCCCAGAAGTATGTTATCCACAATTTCCTCCTGCCCCGTTCTGAATGAATCATATCCAAAGACTTTTCGCAGTACATCTTTTTTTCTGTTTTTCATATCCGCCATTCCTGCCATTGTTTATCTCCGCTAATTACTGTTTTGTGTCTCCGATAGATTATCGCTTTATCGCAAAGTATGCAAGTATTTTTTCTTAATAAATTTGATATTGATGCACTTTTAATCATTGCTAATTTTCACCATTTATGATACGATATTTTAAATATTTTTTAAAAACAAAAGGAGTTATTTATTATTATGGGGTCAGAGAAAAAAATTCCGTACAAAATTTATCTTAAAGAGGATGAGCTGCCAAAATCATGGTACAACGTACGTGCCGATATGAAAAATAAACCGGCTCCGCTCCTCAATCCAGCAACTTTAAAGCCAATGACAGCAGATGATTTGAAAGCTGTATTTTGTGATGAATTAATCGCACAGGAACTTGACGAAACTAATGCATATATTCCTATTCCTGAAGAAATCGTTGATTTCTACAAGATGTATCGTCCATCACCTCTTGTCCGTGCATATTGTCTTGAGAAAAAATTGCAGACACCTGCTAAGATTTACTATAAATTTGAAGGCAATAACACAAGCGGAAGCCACAAACTTAACTCTGCTATCGCACAGGCTTATTATGCAAAAAAGCAGGGGCTTAAAGGTGTTACAACAGAGACCGGTGCCGGTCAGTGGGGTACTGCACTTTCTATGGCATGCTCTTATTTCGGACTTGACTGTCAGGTTTATATGGTAAAAGTTTCTTACGAACAGAAGCCATTCAGACGTGAAGTTATGCGTACATACGGAGCAAAAGTCACTCCTTCTCCAAGCACAACTACAGAAGTCGGAAAGAAGATTCTTGCTGAACATCCCGGCACAACAGGAAGTCTCGGATGTGCAATCTCTGAGGCAGTCGAAGCCGAATCACGCCAGGAAGGTTACCGCTATGTTCTCGGAAGCGTTCTCAATCAGGTACTTCTCCACCAGACTGTAATCGGTCTTGAGACTAAAGCTGCTCTTGAAAAATATGATATTGTTCCTGATATTATCATCGGATGTGCCGGTGGCGGCTCAAACCTCGGCGGTCTTATTTCTCCATTTGCCGGTGAAATGCTCCGCGGTGAACATGACTATCAGATTATTGCGGTTGAACCTGCATCATGCCCAAGTCTTACAAGAGGCGTGTTTGCATATGATTTCTGCGATACAGGAAAGGTATGCCCTCTTGCTAAGATGTATACACTCGGAAGCGGATTTATACCTTCTGCCAACCACGCCGGCGGATTACGCTACCACGGTATGAGCCCTGTTGTTTCACAGCTCTACCATGACGGAATTATCGAGGCAAGAAGTGTAGAACAGACTTCTGTATTTGAGGCAGCTGAACAGTTCGCAAGAGTTGAAGGCATTCTTCCAGCTCCTGAAAGCAGCCACGCAATCCGTGTTGCAATCGACGAAGCTCTCAAATGCAAGGAAACAGGCGAAGAAAAGACTATTGTATTTGGTCTTACAGGCACAGGTTACTTCGACATGGTTGCTTACGAAAAGTTCAATAACGGCGAAATGACAGACTACATTCCGACTGACGAAGATTTAAAGCCTGGCTTTGACGGAATTCCAAAATTTCCCGGAAATGAATTTTAATATTTTATAGATTTTTATAAAATTTTTAGTATTACAGTACAACACACGTTGGTTAAATAATCCAATTTAATAAATGTCCTGTAAAATTAAGCGGATGAAAAACGATAACTAACTGAAGATTTCCTTCTGATTCGTTTTTCATCCGCTGTTTTTATTGTCTTTCTTTTTTTAATGTCGTAATTTCCTTATGTCCCGGATAAATCAGATAATTTCCGTCTATATCTTTTAAACACTGTAAAGACTTAATCATATCTTCTTCATTTCCACCCGGCAGACTTGTCTTTCCGTGTCCTCCCGCAAGCATGGTATCACCCGTAAAAATTATACCTTTTATATTATCCGGTTCATTTGAATCACCAACCTGATATATTGTATTTTCAGCATCCATATATTTGGCAGCTGTATCTTTGTTTTCATCTATTCTGTGTCCCGTGCTGTTTTTAAAATCAATCTTAAATGCAGCAGAACCCGGTGTGTGCCCCGGTAAAATCATGGTTTCAAATCTTATATCATCAAGCCAGATTTCATCACCCTCTCCTAATAAAACAGATGGATATACGGCTTTATAAGGCACTTCAACATATGGTCTTTCATTTATCAGTTCTTCATCAAGAAGACGCGGTGCATCAATCCTGCTGATAACTACAGGAATATTATACTTTTCTTTCAAAGCACCAAGTGCAAGTATGTGGTCCGTATGCCCATGCGTCACCAGAATATACTGTGGCTTCAGCCCATTTTTACTGATATTATCAATTATCTTTTCTGCATCATCCGCCGGATCAATAATCAGGCAGATATTCGTCCTGATATTGTATACAATATAACAATTAGTAAAACATGCACCAAGAACAAGCCTTATTATGCCGATATTATCTGATAGCACTGCATCGCTGATATCTTCCTTTACATAACCTGCAAATTTTGCTTTTTCTATCTTTTCTATTGTATCGTTATTTGCATGTTCTTTTAGTTTTTCAGTCACTTTACTAAATGCCGCCTCTTTTTCACCATAAGAGAGCTGCAACTCATATTCTAACGGCAACCATGTTCTTATATCAGCCTCGTTATGCTGGATAACCGCCTCCATCCTGTCAAGTGCCTTATACAGTTTGGCTTCAGTTGTAACCTGCTCTTCCATCTCTTTAAACAGTTCATGAAGTTCTTTTTTATACGGCTTTGGCAGTTCATCTATCCAATTTTCAACTATTTTCTCTTCTTTAAGGCTGTCTTTTTCTTTCTTTTCAAATGTCGGAATGTCGCCTGTGAACGTCTCCCCGATATCGTGAAATATACACATTCGGATTACCTTATCTATGTCTGCGTCTTTAAACTCATCCTTCATAAAATAAGCCATAAGTGTAAGCCTATAACAGTGCTCAGCAACACTTTCACGTCTTCCAGATGAAAGCCATGAATGTCTTGTATTATTTTTTAGTTTTTCAGTCAGATGCATTATTTCAAAATATTTTTCAAGATTCATAATACTTCTCCCTTTTGATTAATCTGTTGAAATGTTATGTGTTTGATGATTTTTATAAATTTATATAACATGCTGTGATTCCAGATATGCAAGGAAGCCTTCACAGCCTTCCACAACATCCCTATATGTATCAACGAAATTGCCTGAATACCATGGGTCAGCAATGCTGCTGCCTTTGCGGTCTGTATAATCCAGAAGAAGCTTTATTTTGTTATCTGTGTCAGGTCCTGTAATTCTTATTGTATTGCGTATATTGCTGCTGTCCGCACACAAAAGATAATCATAGTAATTGTAATCCTGCTTTGTGACCTGTCGTGCCCGCTTGCTGCTGAAATTGGTATACGCAGTCTTTCCAATTCCGTGTTTTTTTAGTTCTGTCTGTGCCGGCGGATATATAGAATTGCCTTTGCCATTCCATATCTCCTCGGTCGATGTCGCCGCCGATGCTATATCAAATTTATCTTTTATGCCACGCTTCTCAACCATGTCTTTTAAAATAAATTCAGACATCGGTGAGCGGCAGATATTGCCGTGGCAAACAAATAATATTTTTATCATTGTTTTGTTTCTCCTTGTTTTGCCCCGGAATGCCCCATTTTGCGAAGGTTTCTAGGGATTTTGTGGTTATTTGGATTTTTGCTCTGAAATGTGTGATTGTGGCAAATCAGAGTAGCCCCCTGCAAGTTGTTGCTACCTGTTAGTAGTAAAATGGGATGGGTTACTACTAAGGTTTTTACTCATATTTAAAATTGTCATCAATGTATTTCTTTATGGTCTTTTCGCTCTTAACAAAATACATCTTTCCTGTACTATCCGTCACATATAATGTCAACTTATCTCTTTCTAAAAACACACCGTCTTTTACCTGTTCTCGTAAATTTCTCAAAAACAACTTAATATCAAAAACCAAATCCATAGATTCTTCTGGTTCTAAAGTACATGGTAATGGTTTCTGTATCATTTTTACTATTGGATTTTTTATATCAGGTACAATCAGCAAATTTTGCTTTTTCGAAACCTTGATTCCCCAATTCTTTATTATTACATTCCTATTACCTATGTTAGTGACCGTTAAATTTACAAAATGAAACTCCAAATTTCCATTTTCAGAGAACACCACATTTTTATCTGAGAAACTTAATCTCAAACGCTTTCTATTTGCATATTTAATTTGCCAAAGTGTAACTATAACAGCAGCTGCTGTCGCTATTGCACCAACTGCTTGACCTATAGCTGCAAAAGCAGTCCAAAACAAATTATAATCTTTCACATTTTACACGCTCCCTTCAATATATTATCAGTCTAAAAATCTATTTTCTGATGTTCTGATATAAATATAACTTATTAATTCCCATTATAAATTTCTATCGGATGAATTACACAGAGATTCTTCTCTTTTGTCGGCAACATCCCCTTAATTCGTCATGTACCAAAAACTATATCTTTTCAAAAACATTATCGTTATCTGTAGTATAAACTATATCGAAATATTAACTCTTTTTCACTAAAACAACGCCCTAGCCACATGGAAAAGGCATCATCATTCTATTATATTTTTATTAAATCCTTAAGATAAAATGCAGGAGTAACTAAAGCTATTTTCCCACCTGTTGTATCACTCATAGTGCCATGCATTATTCCATGACACCAAGTACGCTCCTTAGTAATTTGCATCACACCATTAGTAGAATAACCCAAATCGAACACAGGGCATCCTGAATAACCACCAACGCTTGGATTTTCTAAGCAAAAAAATTCGGACATTTCTCATGTATCAGCACGTTTAAGTGTTACAAAACCAGAAGAAGCATAAGAACGAAATGTGAAAGGACAAAAAGCACCTTCTATACCAAGTCCATGAGGAAACCCTATTGACGTCAACTCAAAATCACGAGATACCGCAACTCTGTCTAGATTAAAATGATCATATGGAAAAAATCTATTTTCCATAAACTGAATATTTGAATCTGTAAACACTATTGGTAATACACTTATATCTGCTATCGAATGATTAATCCATGTACTTACATTTCCAAATGTCACAAGTGGAAGACTTTTAGCTTTTCCTTCCCTTGTAGCTATTACAATTTGAGATAAATTATTTGTTTCTCTAGCCACATGTGTTGCCGTTACAATCCATCCTTTAAATTGGTTATCACCCACTGGTGAACTTACAAACATTCCAGTACCCACACTTATTTCATTAGGTTCAACTTGTGTTCTTAACTCGCAAACCGCCCTAAACGCTTCATCTCTTTTTATAATCATTTTGCCCTCGTTTCTGATGAGAATAAAAAACATCTTTTTTCATTAAATTATATCAAAAAACAACCATTCTCGCCACAACAAATAACGCCCCAGCCTAAGCCAGAGCGTTATCCTTCTTCGATATTAAACTACCTTAAACATTTTCTGTGACATCGGTTTCTCCTTCTTCTGCTCAACCTCTGCCTGTGCCTTTCTAAACTCTTCCATCCGCTTCAATTCTTCCTCTGCATCATCGAATCCGATATGCGTGTACACATTCATTGTGACCGATATATCCGAATGCCCTATGAGGTACTGCAGTGTCTTGGGATTCATTCCTGATTTTGCCATGTTGGAACAGTAGGTGTGCCTGCATACATGTGGAGTAATGTTTGGCATCTGCACTCGGTAGATCTCATTGTACCTTCCAACCATATGATTGAATCGGTGCTGCCAGTTCATTGCCACAAGTGGCATTCTATTATCATCATAAAATAGGAATCCGCTATATCCATCTATGGACTTCTCCACTTTCATTGCATTTCTGTCCTCGATAATTGCCTGAAACATCTGTGCCACATCCTCTGTAATCGGCAATACTCTTGTTCCGGCATCCGTCTTTGTAGTTTCTATGATGTATCGCATATCCGATGTTCTCTGCAATTGGTGGTCGATATTTACAGTTCTGTTCTCAAGATCAATGTCCTTTAGTGTCAGTCCACAAAATTCCGATATTCGCATTCCCGTATGAAAGAGTATGTACACCACTTCATAGTATTTGCAGTATGCCCCTGTTTAATTCTCGAAAATTCGCACAAAGGGGCCATCAGTCTTCAAGAAGAAAAGTCGTAGAGATTTGGATGCCCCTCCACAACTATTTTGCTGCAAATAAGGATATTTGACCCGACATCTGTTCTCGCAAAATTTTATAATCTTTTTTAGAAGTATTTTTAGTTTTTCTGCTTTTATCCTTTTGTAGCACTTCTCCATTGTAAACATCAGCTATTCCCGTTCTACGAATACCAATCTTAAAATATTCTCTGTTAATATCCATGCTAATAGCCTTTCTTCCAAGCCTCGTAGCCACAGCTGCTGTTGAGAAGCTTCCTCCAAATGGATCCAATACTATTTCACCAGCATTGCTTGAGGCTTTAATTATCCTCTCTAACAGTGCCTCTGGCTTTTGAGAAGGATGATTCTCGTACTCTTCCATTTTAAATCTCACCCTCGAAAATTCCCAGACATTTCCTGGTACTTTCTCTGTATTATAAGGCTGTGGTGGATTCTTTCTATAATCAATTAATCCTCTCTTTGCTCCTGTTTTAGCTTCCACCAAAATATCCTGATAATTGAATGTATACTTAGCCTTCCCTGATTTTGTAGCCATAATAATCGGTTCATATAACGAACCATATTTTTTCTTTGATTGAACTCCCGAACTATCATATGCCCATACAATATCATTCACAATATAATAATGTTCCTGTAAATAAATCGAAATATATGGAATATTCTGAGTTGAATTCATCATGTAAAACGTACCATTATCTTTTAACACTCTAAAGCATTCATCAATCCACGTATAGCACCAATCAAGGTATTTTTTTCTATCAGTCCATGAATCACTATCATTTCCAAAGTCTTTTCCCAAATTATATGGTGGATCTGCAAAAATTAAATCCACAGATTTGTCTTTCATACTATTCAATGTATCTATACAATCATTGAAAATCACTAATGAATTACCAGTACTTGCATACTCAAAATTCATATTATTAAATAGCTTTATCATAAATATCTCCTATCCTATTGCACTTCTTCCGCTCTTTATCCATTCATCTAATTCCGAACGTTTAAACTTCCACAATTTACCTATTTTATGTGCAGGAATGTCAGTTTTTTTAATCCAATTACGAATAGAGTCTTTTGTAACTCCCATGTAATCAGCAGCTTCGTCAATTCCAATCCAATTATCATTATATGTATTTAATTCCATTTTGCACCTCCCAACTCCTAATATAGCATACTTTAATTCTTTCTTCAATCAATTTGATGTGATTTAATATTATTTTATATGATTTAGTTGTATTTGTTATCAAATTGGTTTTCATATACTTCACTTACAACTTTACAATTATCAAAAATAAATCCGCCAATTTCCTTATCATCTAAATAATAGAAACCTTGAGGAATTACAAAGTTTTGATCATATGCCCTTATATCACCTAGAGAGATTGCTATTGTCTCTTGATATCCCAATATTTTCATTTTATATTTATTTCCTACTGATAATTCATTAAAATCATTTCCTGTCAAAGTGCTACGTTCACCTAAGTATAAAATGCCTTTTATTTTATGAACCGGTTTACTCACATACAAGTATGCCTTTACTTTTTCTTTAGAAAATCTTTTTCTATATTCAACTATCTTTTCACCAGAAAATATTCTATCATATACTTCTGGTTTTATACTTAGAAGAATTGTCCTCATAATACCTCCAAAAACGCCAGCTCTGAATCAAATCAAAGCTGGCGATACCAAAATCACTCCTCAATCTCTTCTCGAAAATTATATTCTACCTTACACTGCTCAATTAGTTCATTAACCATATTTATTAAATATTTTCTTTTTATATTATCGTTCAAATACTTCTTCAACACTGGAATTGTAATAATTTCCTCAAAGCATGACATATAATGTTTTAATACAGTACCTGAATATTTCGCTTTCGCATCATCAGCAATTTTTCTTAAAGCTTCTTCTGGTGAAACATCCTGCTTAATAACAAATGTAATCGGATAATGTACTAGTTTATCAATATCCAAGAAATACTTATTAAAATCAAAAGTTTCCGTAACTTGAAATATTCTTCCTAATGGTTTCATAATGTAATCAATTCCACCATCATTAGCATTTGTTCTTCCTACTTTGTAAATTGTTAACGGAAGCTCTTGCTCGTACCCTCCACTCTTAAAAGTAATCTTCTGATCAATATAGTGATATTTCATAATAACATATGACACTATCTCAAATATTCTTGCGTCAGAAGATGGCTTTAATGTATCAACTATAAAATCATATGCTTCCTTGGGATTATTATCAACCGATATTTTCAATGAATTTAACGTTGCAAAAAAATTCTGAAAATTTAATTGTTTTAATTCTATATATTTCTTAATAATCTGAACACAAGCTGGTGCTATATCAACAGATTTATTATCTATTTCCACTTCCAAAAGTTTTACATTTGCTTTGTATAATCCTCTTCCAGGTCTCACAATCGGAACTTCTGTAGATTCATCAAACAGTCCCTTAAACTCTTCATTACATCTACTGTTCAAAGCATGATTTTGAAGTTTTTCGCCAAAAGGAAGGTTTCGTGCTATATTAAGTGCATCTTTAAATCTCATTCCCTTATAAGAAGAGTACTCAACATCTTCATCTTTTTTATCAAGATAATCTTGAACCACAGCATAAATTGCATACAAATTTGCAAATGATCCCCTCGCCTTTGAATCTTTATCAACAGATACTGTTTTCTTTTCTAAATACTTCAACATATAAGAATATTGTAATAAATATGTTGCATCATTTTTTCCAAATTCCTCAATAATAATATTCTCAATAAAATCACTCATTTTTCTCCTCCCTTTTCCACCACGACAAAAAGAGCTGAAACTGGCATTCCAAATCCCTCCGCTATTTTACAAATATTTTGAAGAGATATATTTCTTTTTCCGGCTTCGACCGAAGCATAATATGTTCTATCCATACCAATGGATAATGCAAATTTCTCTTGGCTAAGACCTGTTTCTTCTCTTAATTTTTTCAACGCAATTCCAAATTCTTTTTGCATATCGCCAAATACCTCCATAAAATATTATATTTCGACTATGTTTTTGAGGCAACGGATTATAAGTCACACTACTAAGCACAAAAAACCACAATCCCGGTAGTCTCCTACCAACGATTGTGGCTTATATCATTCATATACAGCCTCTAAGTAATCCCTTACTACTAAGGATTTCTCCCAATTTCTTTGACTATTCTGGCGAATCCCCTATGAGTCTTAGTAGTCGAAACCGTAGTCTTTTCAATGCTTTCTGTCATATTCTGCCCTGTGTTGCCCCAGTCTGCGAAGGTATGCATTATCATAAAACTGGAGTGCCATGGCAGATGAAAAGTACTTTTATCATTGTTTTGTTTCTCCTTAATTTGCCCCGGAATACCCTGTTTTGCAAGGATTTTTGGGGTTATAGTGAAATGCTCTGAATTTACAGATTGTGGTGAATTAGTGCAGAATGGAGCATATTGTTACTACCTGTTAGTAGTAAAATTGGTAGTAAAAGGGAAAGAGTTACTACTAAAGATTTCATTTGAAACAGTTATTAAAGCCCTGATAGGTATGGAAAGCAAAAGTCTTCAAATGAACTAATTACAGCATTTGATACGAAACCAGAAATGCCTTCAACATCTGCATTTGTACAACAACGTTATAAAATTAAACCCGAGGCTTTTAAGGCTGTTTTTGATGGTTTTACCGCTTTATTCTAATAAGTGCCGTCGGTGATTTTGCATTTCCATCTCTATAAACGATATCCTCATTAATCAACGGATTTAGCACTTCCGCCAAGAACTGACTTCTACTCTTATATTTTGTAAATGCCTGAAGTTCTTTTACAGATTTCGGTCCTTCTATTTTTAATATTTCCACTATTCTTTCTGCATCTGTTACCACATTATTATCATTCTCTTCGTAAAGCTTATTATACAAACGCAGATTCAAAAAGCCAGGATATATCGATACAACTGGTTGCAAGTGTTCTTCACTATCTTTATAGCTTTCAATCATAGTCTGAAAGCCTGTACCACCACGTTCCATTAAGTTTGCTTCATCCAGACACGCCGCTATTATTGTATTTCTACGTATAGAAGGAATAGAACCAATAGGGTATTCTTGATAGTTCTTCGGCAATAGCCATGACCCTGGTGATACGATCTCTATTCTGTCGCAGTATATATCTACATCTATCTGGGTATCAGCTATAGAATAGTCCCTATGAGCTACTGCATTTACAAGGGCTTTTCTAATTGCCTCTTTCGGATATGATCGAATCTCCTCACGACCACCATTTGGAGTCTTTTGCCATCCTGTCTTCGTATTTCTTTCAATGAAATTGATTGCATCTTGAAAAACCTTAGCCAATGATCCTTTAAATCTTTCGTGATCCAATACGGTTTCTGTCTTTTGTTTTCCCTTCCAAAGCCGACAGCACAGTAAGGAATCATCTCCATCATAATCGTCACCAAATATGATAAAACCAGATTTTGCAAAGCCCTCTTTAGATACAATTTCCTCATTCTGTAAATCCTTTAAAGTTGGAGCCGACGAATTCTCCCTGTACTCCCTGCATACTTTGATGTATTCCGTCCATTTCTTTTCATCGTACTTTATCTCCGTCGTTTCATTATCTACACCAAACTTCCTTTTATGCAAAGCAATTATTTCTTCCGGTGTAGCAGGCGGTGTATTTCCATCACCTTTTCAATGGTTGTTGAAGTTGGTCATTTTGAAAGATTTGAAAAAGCACCGAAATTTGCTTCGTTTTTAGGTCTTGTACCAAGTGAAGATTCCAGTGATACAAGAGTTAATCGCTACAGCATAACAAAGGCTGGAAATAGTCACTTACGAAGACTTTTAGTTGAAGCAGTGCAGAGTTATACAAGGGGAAATGTAGGGCACAAATCAGTGGCATTGAGACAAAGACAGCAAGGAAATCCACCGGAAGTAATTGCGTATGCAGATAAAGCAAATGAAAGGCTTAGACGAAGGTTTTACAAAATGACTCTAAACAAAGGAGTTAATCGAAATGTGGCAGCAACAGCAATAGCAAGAGAATTAGCATGTTTTATCTGGGGTATAATGACACCCTTGCTGTTCAGCTATACACTTCCCACTATCTGGGCGTGTTCTGGTCTTACACCCGTTAGAGCACGCCCATGGCACGCAAACCAAAAAAGGACTGCTAAACAGTCCCGAAATGTATGGACATCCATTTACGGAACGTCCCAGTATTTATGTATGCTTTTTGGCACCTCCTCATTAAAAATGGGTATAAAAAAAGAAGGTGTATTTCAACCTTCTTAGTTATTTATGCTATTATAATAATACAAATAGGAATTATTACAGTTGCAATTATTACAACCTTTGTTGCTAACTCAAACATCTTGTACTTATATTTTGCAATTCTTGCATTTGTGATTATTTCTTCAGCAAGCATCATCTCTTGTCTACCAACTGCCTCTTTATTTGAATTTTGAAAAAACTGTTTGCAAACCCTTTCAACATAATCAGCTTTAGTATACTTAGCAATATCTTTCCAATAGAAATAATTGTCTTTTGCCGCATCATAAACACCATCTTTTGTGTCTACATTCATATTACCTTTTGGAAACATAGAAAGAATCGAAATTATCAAAGCAATAACATATACTATTGATAAAATAACTAACATAACTATATTAGTAAAAAAACTATAAATAACAGCAAGCATTGCTACGATAAAAGCAATCATTGCCGCATTTTTTGCTTCTGCAAATTGCAACCAGGAGTTTATTCTTTCTAAATTCTTTTCCAAAAACTCTATTCTATCCTTCATTTTGAAAAACCTCCTCATATAATTTAAATGCTTTCTTCATTGTATCTATTGCGTCAGGAACATAGTCATCTTCATTTAATGAATCAATTTCTTCTTTTCCAACAAATCGATAGTTAACGTGTTTTTTGCTGTTTAAATTAATATCCTCTGAAATAATATTTGCAATAAAAATTACTCCTTTATGCATTTCAGAATTCTTATTTATTGTATATACCGCTATTGGTATTGGCTGTTCATCTTTTCTATTATTATCTGTACATAGCGATATATCTACATTAAAATCCCTCTTATACTCTTTAACAATTGTATCAGATAAACATTCTTCATAGTTTGCTTTCGCACATCCAAATTCCCATTTTAATGGCATATATGATACATTGTCTGCTCTCTGTACACAGAAAATTTTTCCAAAATTATTAAAACAAACCGCAACACAATGCAACTCTAATCTAGCAATATTAATGTATTGTTTATTGAATGAAGCATCTTTTTCAATGACTCTTTCAATATTATCAATCTTATTCTTCAGCTTTCTGTCCTTACATACTTTCTTTAGTGCCCCTCTTACATCACGATACATATAATCTGCAAATTTCTTCTTGCCGAAGTATTCAACATATATGTCATCTTGTTCAATAGCATCAAAAGGCATACTTTTCGAAAAAGTTACATTATTATGTTTTTCTTTATCATAATACCAAATTATTGGATATGCAGAATTATTCCACACACCTTTTAGGCACCTATACGAAACTATATTTAAATTTTTCACATAATTTCCATTTTTTTCCAAAACCATTAAATATGCTAATTCGAAGCTTACAGCTAATCTTCCTGCTCTTGTTTCTTTTGAAAGTCTAAAACCCGCATCGATATCAACACCCATAAATTCATAAAATTTATACCTTGGATTTTCTTCTATTTCCTCAAAAACATTTTCTATGTACTTACTCTTACATTTATTTCCTTTAATTGCTTTTTTATCGGTTACATTAGCAATCCAAGCCGTACTCTGTAAAGATATTACATCTTGTAACTTTACCAGCTCTGTAACAACATCCGATATCTCATCCATACCCTCAAATAAAGTTCCACTCTCTATGCTTGAACAGAAAAATACCAATGTCTCATAAATTATCTCAACATATTCAAACAGTACAGATTTATCACATATCTTTACAATAAAAATAATTTCATCACCAAGTACACGCCATACTTCAGCACTTTTTATTTTACTTTTAACATAATTACGTATAGAACTTAATATTCCATCTATAACAATAGACCAACCATAATAATTAACTGTCTTATATAAAGATGAATTAACTATGTCAAATGAAAAAAACAAGAGTACATTCTCACCATCATCTTCCGAATCCTGTGGAATACACTCTTGTTGACTTTCCGCACTAGCAATAATATTCTTGTACTTCTTCAAAATGCCATTCTCTACCACTGTAAATACCCCAACCACTTTCCTCTGTATGATGCTGCCTCAACAGATACATTAAAATATTCTGCAACCTTTCTAATGAAAACTGTATTTCCTTCTGAATATATGTCCGCAACTCTAATGTACTCATCTTCAGGCATCAAAAAAGCTGCTGCAAATTCATTTGCTTCCAACTCTCTCTCTGAATTTCCATATCTATTAAATACAACATTATCAGATTTTTCCCATAATTTTTCGTCAATCTGATATCCCATATGCAAAAACAAATGCCCCAACTCATGAGCGACAGTAAAATTCCTTCTAGCACTGTTAGCTTGACTGGCTGGAATTGTAATTGAAAATGAATCTAACTCTTTCTTAACTGCTCCATCTGTTAAGAATCCCAGCTGGCTACTTTCACAAATACGTCCACCCATTTTACCCACAACAGACTCAATATCATCAATAGGAGTGTTGATTTCATATACAGATAAAATATCTTTTGCTAATTCATTGATTTTTGTTCTTAACAACTTATCCATCACAAACACCTCCTACATAAAGCTAGAAAACATCATATTTTTTACATATTGTCAAATATTTTTTATTATAATGCAATTTTATTTGATTTTCAATAAAAATATTCTATTTATCAGATATTCTGTTTAGGTACAAATTCAATCTTAAGAACCATTCCCATACCATCCGCTAATCTTTTAAGCAAATTAACAGAAGGATTTCGTGTTCCATTCTCAAGCTTGCTGATATCTGCCTGATTAATACCAGTACGTTCTGCAAGTTCCTTCTGTGTCATATTCTGAGAAGTACGAGCATCCACGATAGCTCTTATAACATCCATCTTAGGCTGAATAGCCTCATATTCTTTTCTGAACTCATCATCTTTTAACTGCTTAGAAAGCATATCATTAAATGTTCTAATCCTTCGTCACCCTTTCTATGAAATCTTCCCTTGTAATATACTCAGCAATCCAAATATTTTAGCTCGCATCTTAGGATTAACAAAATCAAGAAATTCCTCTACTGAAACTTCACCATTTTCTTTTTCATATGCTATCAATTTAAATTCTGTCATATAATCTTCTTTGTAAATATTATATGGCATATATACCATAATGTCAATTATCCATTTAATATAATAATGCCGAGCTATTTCTCTAAAATACGTGTAGTAAATGTGTAGTAGAGCACTTTTTCAACTAAGAAATGGCTTATTTATGGGATTTGAAGGAGTATCTAGTGATGTTGCCGTGGCAGATGAAAAGAATCGCCACAGGCGTTTCTTGTATTTTTATCATTATTGCATAACCTCGCATTTCTTAGTTTTTCTTGGTATTTCGGGCTTTGTAAGCCTTTATAAATTTTTGCTTTCTGGCATAATCTGGTTTATTTTCCCATAATGTTGTCCGCAAAAGTTGTAAAAATAGGTTACATATCAACTGCATGCCACACCATATTTTTACCCGAATACACGCTTCAACAATTCTACAACATCCTCATTTTTTAGCCCATATTTATTCAATGAATTTTGATCAAATGGTTCCTGCTCCAACAAGTCAA
>ULTJ01052187.1_pt1 | contig 35770 bp, 26 predicted proteins | sample 1957491 | NCBI WGS metagenome assembly ULTJ01 (sample SAMEA4835731, study PRJEB28245) | human gut metagenome | biome: gut microbiome; material: fecal sample | place: Denmark | collected 2008 | reverse complement strand
CCTCTGCCTCCGTTTCAGAGCAACCTGTGGCGAAGGCTGTGAAGTCTGATGATGAACGCTGGTATTCCCCTGTTGTCCTTCAGTTGGCCCGCGAGGCAAAACTTCAGAAGGAAGAACTGGATGCTATTCCCGGAACAGGGTATCAGGGACGATTGAGCAAGAAGGATATCAAGCGATATATCGTGCAAAAGCAGAAAGGCACTGCCGGTACTTCTGCTCCGCAACCGCAGTCTGCCGCACCAATGCAGGCTATTCCGCAATCTGCTCCTCAACCGGTTTCAGGAACTGTATCATCATCCGCTTCTTCTGTTGCTGCACAGCAAAGTCCCATAGCTTCTAATGACCCGTCGGTAGAGGTGAAAGAGATGGACCGTGTCCGCCGGATGATTGCCGACCACATGGTAATGTCCAAACATACCTCTCCGCACGTGACTACGCTGGTGGAAGTGGATATGACCAGGCTGGTGAAATGGCGCGAAAAGAATAAAGAAGCTTTCCAGAAACGTGAAGGGGTGAAGCTGACTTACATGCCTGCCATCACCGAGGCCACGGCGAAAGCGCTGATTGCTTATCCGCAGGTGAATGTGTCTGTGGAAGGGTATAATATCCTCTACAAGAAGCATATCAACATTGGTATTGCCGTGACGCAGAATGACGGTAACCTGATAGTGCCTGTGGTGCACGATGCCGACCGACTGAACCTGAACGGACTGGCTATCTCCATTGATGGACTTGCCGCGAAAGCCCGCGTCAACAAACTGATGCCGGATGATATTTCCGGCGGTACGTTTACAATCACCAACTTCGGTACGTTCAAGTCTTTGTTCGGTACGCCTATCATCAACCAGCCGCAAGTGGCGATTTTGGGGGTAGGGGTGATTGAGAAGAAGCCCGCCGTCATCGAGACTCCTGACGGGGATGTGATAGCCATCCGCCATAAGATGTACCTGTCTTTGTCTTACGACCACCGGGTGGTGGACGGTTCACTGGGAGGAAAATTCCTCTACTTCATTAAAGATTACCTTGAAAACTGGAAAGAATAAACATCAAAACATTAACATTATGAAGAAATATGATATAAAGACCACGGATGTGGAAACCCTGAAGAAGTGGTACTACCTGATGGCTTTGGGACGTGCGCTGGACGAAAAAGCGCCATCTTATTTGTTGCAATCCCTGGGTTGGTCTTATCATGCTCCATACGCCGGACACGATGGTATACAGCTGGCTATGGGACAGATATTTACTAAGGGGGAGGACTTCCTGTTCCCTTATTACCGCGATATGCTGACGGCTCTTTCTGCCGGAATGACTGCGGAGGAACTGATATTGAACGGAATTTCCAAGGCTACCGACCCGGGTAGCGGGGGACGGCACATGTCCAACCACTTTGCGAAACCCGAATGGCACATCGAGAATATATCCTCGGCAACGGGGACGCATGACCTGCATGCTGCCGGGGTGGCGCGTGCCATGGTTTACTACGGCCACAAAGGGGTGGTTATCACGTCGCACGGCGAGTCGGCTGCTTCCGAAGGATTTGTGTACGAAGCAGTCAATGGCGCCAGTCTGGAACGGCTTCCGGTAATCTTTGTCTGGCAAGATAACGGCTACGGGATCTCTGTTCCGAAGAAAGACCAGACTGCGGCACGTAAGGTTGCCGATAATTTCTCGGGGTTCAAGAATTTGAAAATCATTCATTGTAACGGCAAGGATGTGTTCGATTCGATGAACGCCATGACAGAAGCCAAAGAGTATGCGTTGCTCAATCGTAATCCCGTCATTGTACATGCCAACTGTGTCCGCATCGGTTCGCACTCCAACTCGGACAAGCATACCTTGTACCGGGATGAGGGGGAATTGGCGTACGTGAAGGCGGCAGACCCGTTGATGAAGTTCCGCCGGATGTTATTGCGCTACAAACGCCTTACTGAAGAGGAACTGAAAGCGATAGAAGAAAAAGCCAAGAAAGATTTGTCCGCCGCAAACCGTAAAGCGCTTGCCGCGCCGGATCCTGACCCGAAAACCATCTTTGACTATGTGCTTCCCGAGCCATACGAACCCAAGAAGTACAAGGATGGAACGCACAACGAAACGGAAGGTGAGAAGAAGTTCTTGGTGAACGCCATCAATGAGACGTTGAAAGCGGAGTTCCGCCATAACCCGGATACCTTTATCTGGGGGCAGGACGTCGCCAATAAGGATAAGGGCGGCGTGTTCAATGTGACGAAAGGCATGCAGCAGGAGTTTGGAGAATCGCGTGTGTTCAGTGCGCCTATTGCCGAAGATTACATTGTGGGAACGGCAAACGGCATGAGCCGTTACGACCCGAAAATACGTGTAGTGGTAGAGGGTGCGGAGTTTGCCGATTACTTCTGGCCTGCCGTGGAACAGTATGTGGAGTGTACGCATGAGTACTGGCGCAGTAATGGCAAGTTTGTTCCGAACGTGACTTTGCGCCTAGCTTCCGGTGGGTATATCGGTGGCGGTTTGTATCATTCGCAGAACATCGAAGGGGCTTTGGCCACTTTGCCCGGTGCGCGGATTGTGTGCCCGTCCTTTGCCGATGATGCTGCCGGACTGTTGCGTACAAGTATCCGCTCGCGCGGATTTACTTTGTTCCTTGAACCGAAGGCATTGTATAATTCGGTGGATGCGGCAACCATCGTTCCCGAAGATTTTGAAGTCCCCTTTGGCAAGGCGCGCATTCGCCGTGAAGGTTCCGACTTGAGTATCATTACTTATGGCAATACTACTCATTTCTGCCTCAATGTGGCGGAACGCCTGGAGAAAGAGGGCGGATGGAGTGTGGAGGTCATCGATATCCGTTCCCTGATTCCGCTGGATAAGGAGACGATTTACGAGTCGGTGAAGAAGACGAGTAAGGCATTGGTGGTACACGAGGATAAAGTGTTTGCCGGTTTTGGCGGCGAGATAGCTGCGAGCATCGGTTCCGATTTATTCAAGTATCTGGATGCACCTGTTCAGCGGGTGGGGGCTACCTTCACTCCGGTGGGTTTCCACCCGGTATTGGAGCGTGCCATTCTGCCGGATGGGGACAAGATTTATGAGGCGGCTAAAAAGTTATTGGAATTTTAATAACTATAAAAAGTAAACAGTATGAAGAAGATAGGATTGTTTTATTCGGCTAATGCCGTGAAAACTTCACAGATAGCGAAGAAAATCCGCGAGACGTTCGGTGCGGAAAATATGGATATAATTCCGGTAGAGAAGGCGTGGGGAAACGACTTTGAAGCATATCAGGACTTGATAATCGGTGTGTCTACCTGGTTTGACGGCGAACTGCCGACTTATTGGGACGAACTGATACCCGAGTTGGAAACACTGGACTTGAAAGGAAAGAAGGTCGCCTTGTTCGGACTGGGCGACCAAGTGAATTATCCCGATAATTTTGCTGATGGTTTAGGCATCCTGGGAGAAGCCTTCGAGAAAGCGGGGGCTGTTCTCGTGGGCTTCACTTCTACGGATGATTATTCTTTCAATCAGTCCCGGGCTCTGCGCGACGGCAAGTGGTGCGGGCTGGTCATTGATATTGAAAATCAGTCGAAGATGACTGACAGGCGTATCAAGGAGTGGTGCGAATTGTTGAAGAAAGAGTTCTAAATAGCCTATGTTTGATATAGGAATTAATGCATACCTAATTGCAAACAAGATGAATAGGTTATTGTTAAAACGCAGATTAACGCAGATTTCCGCAAAGAATATTTTCAAAGGTGCAGCTTTAATAATCTGCGAAAATCTGTGTTAATCTGCGTTTCAATAAAATCTATCGCTTTTAATCACGTTATTTAAGTTTCGCAAGCTCAACTAATAAGTTAACAAGGTATCAGTAGACAAGTTGACAAGGGGGAAAGTATCGAAAACGATCCTCACACATCCTATTCCCATTGTACTGCTGACATCCTTTCTTTGTCAACTCGTTCCTTGTCCCCTTGTTAACTTATTAGTTGACAAGGTATCAGTAGAGGAGTTGACAAGGGGGAAAGTATTGAGAACGATCCTCACACATCCTATTCCCATTGTTCTGCTGACATCCTTTCTTTGTCAACTTGTTCCTTGTCTCCTTGTCAACTTATTAGTTGGGCTTGCGAAACTTGATTCGCGTTAAATAAAAAGAGTTTTCACCGCTTCCGCGCATCGTTCACCGTCGATACCTGCCGAAACGATACCTCCGGCATATCCTGCTCCTTCTCCACAGGGGAACAGGCCTTTCAGCCGGATGTGCTGCAAGGTTTCCTTGTCTCTGATAATGCGTACGGGGGCTGATGTACGTGTCTCTACTCCTATCAGGATGGCTTCGTTCGTCAGGAAACCGTGGCTGTATTTTCCGAATTGTTGGAAACCTTTGCTCAACCGGTTGGCGATGAACGGCGGCATCCAGAAGTGCAGGGGAGACGAAACCAGCCCCGGCGCGTATGAGCTTTCAGGCAGGTCGTAGCTGAGCTTTTTCTTGGTAAAGTCGGCCATTCGCTGTGCCGGTGCTGTTTGTTTCATGTTGCCTTGCTGCCAACAAAGGCGCTCCAGATACTCTTGGAAGAACATCATTTTTAATGAAGAATTACCGTTCGGCGCATTGTGCGCAGCCCATTCTTCATCCTTCATTTTTAATTCTTCATTCTCCAAGTCTTCCGGCCTGAGTTCCACTACCATCCCTGAGTTGCTCCAACGGGAACCGCGGTTACTAGGGCTCATCCCATTGACTACGATTTGTTGCGGGCCACTGGCTGCGGGAACAACGAAACCACCCGGACACATGCAGAAGCTGTATACACCTCGTCCGTCTACTTGGTTTACAAAACTGTATTCGGCGGCGGGCAGGTATTTGCTTCGTCCGTTGCGGTTGTGGTATTGTATTTGGTCTATCAAGTCTGCCGGATGTTCCAGACGTACTCCTACGGCAATTCCTTTGGCTTCAATTTCCACCTGGTTGGCGGCAAGCCAGCGATAAACGTCTCTGGCGGAATGGCCGGTTGCCAGGATGACAGGGCCCAGAATGGTTTTCCCGGTGTTGGTTTCGATACCTTTCACTTCGTCGCCTTCAATGAGCAAAGCGTCCATACGTGTTTCGAAGTGTACCTCTCCGCCACATTCAATGATGGTATTCCGCATATTCTCGATGACACGCGGCAATTTATCTGTACCTATATGGGGGTGGGCGTCTACAAGTATGGCGGTTGAGGCGCCATGCTGGCAGAATACGTTCAGTATCTTGTCTACGTTTCCGCGCTTCTTGCTGCGGGTATAGAGCTTACCGTCTGAATAGGCTCCGGCGCCACCTTCTCCGAAGCTGTAGTTCGATTCGGGGTTCACGGTTTGTTCCCGTCCGATCAGGGCAAGGTCTTTCTTGCGGTCGCGCACGTTCTTGCCCCGCTCTACGATAATAGGGCGCAAGCCGAGCTCAATAAGCCGCAACGCGGCAAACAGTCCGCCGGGACCGGCACCTACCACTATGACTTGTGGCTTTCCTTCCACATTATTATATATAGTGGGTTGGTATTCGTCGTCTTTCGGCAGTTCATTGATGTAAGCGCGTACACTAAGATTGACGAAGATGGTGCGCTGGCGTGCATCGATACTCCGCTTCAAGATGCGTGTGGCGGTAATATCCTGTAAATTCAATCCCTTTTCCTGAACGAGGTATTCTTTCAGGCGCTGCTCGTTGGCGGCAACTTCGGGCAATACTCTGAGTTGATATTCTTGTATCATATTTTTTTTTCACCACAGAGGACACAGAGGTCACAGAGGCTATATTTATGTTATAAAATAAAACGTTTAATACCGTATCTTAAACTTGATACATTGAAATTTAATAGTAAACCGTATTTAATATGACTTAGTTTTAAATAGGTTAGAATCTGCGCTGAATGTATCGGCTGTAAATTCTCTACACTTTTTAATTCCAATATAAGTCTGTCTTCAATTAATAGGTCTATTCTGTATTCTTCATTTAATAGTACATCTTTATAATATATAGGGAGTTTCTTTTGTCTTTCTACTTTTATGCCTTTTTGAATTAACTCGTGAAAAAGGCACGCTTCATAGGTACTTTCTAATAATCCGGCTCCTAATTCGTTATGCACTTCAAAAGCACAATTTAATACTTTGCTTGTAAGTATATTAATATCTTCATCCATTTATATTTTTTATTAGTAATACAACCTCTGTGCCCTCTGTGTCCTCTGTGGTGAACCTACCCGAACAGCGCCCTGAATGCCTCTTCCACCTTCCGTACCGGCACTAATTCTATTTTTAATTTAGCGCTGTTCAGCCCTTGCAAATTATACTTCGGCAGTATGAACCGTTTGAAGCCGAGTTTTTCTGCTTCACCGATGCGTTGTTCGATGCGGTTTACCGGACGGATTTCTCCTGACAGGCCAATTTCACCCGCCATGCATACTTCCGGCTCTATCGCTGTATCCATGTTGCTGGATAAGATGGCACTGATGACGGCAAGGTCGATGGCAGGATCATTCACTTTCAATCCTCCGGCAATATTGAGAAATACATCTTTTTGTGCGAGCTTGAATCCTACGCGCTTTTCCAATACAGCCAATAACATGTTCATCCGGCGGATATCAAAACCGGTGGCGGAACGTTGCGGGTTGCCGTATACTGCACTGCTGACTAATGCCTGCGTTTCGATGAGAAACGGGCGTATACCTTCAATAGCGGAAGCTATGGCTACACCACTCATGCCTTCATGGTCTTGACTCAATAAAAGTTCAGATGGGTTACTTACCTGGCGCAATCCGTCTTGGCGCATTTCATAAATACCCAGTTCCGCAGTACTTCCGAAACGATTCTTGATGCTGCGCAGAATACGATACATATAATGTTGGTCGCCTTCGAACTGAAGGACGGTATCGACGATATGTTCCAAAACTTTCGGTCCGGCAATACTACCTTCTTTATTGATATGTCCGATTAAAATGACCGGTGTATGCGTTTCTTTGGCAAAACGCAGGATTGAAGCGGAGCATTCCCTTACTTGGGCAATGCTGCCTGGAGAAGATTCGAGGGTTTCGGTGGAAATAGTTTGGATAGAGTCAATGATGACTAAATCCGGGTTTGTATTCTTGATATGCACATAAATCTGTTCGAGAGATGTTTCACAGACAATGAGACAGTCACTGGAAGTGTTTGTCAGGCGGTCGGCACGTAATTTAAGTTGGCGGGCACTTTCTTCTCCGGAGATATAGAGAATGCGTTTCTCGGGAATTCGGAGTACGGTCTGTAATACCAAAGTAGACTTTCCGATACCCGGCTCGCCACCAATCAGTACCAGAGAACCTTGTACCAATCCACCTCCCAGCACACGGTTCAGTTCGGCGTCATGCAAATCGATGCGAGGTTCGTCATCAGCTATGATTTCGTTGAGAGTTACGGGTTTGGGTTTGCTTGTTGCTATACCCGATACAGGTCGTTTGTTTACTACCTCTTTTCGTACAATCTCTTCCACATACGTATTCCACTCTCCGCACGACGGGCATTTGCCTACCCATTTGGGAGATTCTTGCCCGCAGTTACTACATACATAAACCGTCTTTTCTTTAGCCATAGTTGAGTATTCATTGAATAATGATTGCCAAAGGTACGATTTTTCATAGCAGAGGTTACGAGGAATAAGAAGAAACTTTTTATAAAGATGCTTATGCGGGGAAAAATAGCAGAGTTCTCTTGGAACTTATGAGCTTATTTTATCTTTTCCATTGGATATTTATGTATTCTTGCTTTTCAGATATGAATGAGCCTATATAATTAATTATCTGTATTCTGTTTATGAGGAATAGTAGGTAATGAGATAAAATAATGATATACAGAGATAAAAACAAACTATCTGTTCATTACTCTATGGAATACATTTAATATAGCTTCTTCACAAGAATAGTCATTCAATGATATTCCATTCAGGTATAAATTAAGTAGTCTGATTGCACTATATAAAGAATAGTGGTGATAATCACCACTAGTAATTTATATATCGCAATATAAAAGTATAGCTATTTAGTGACAAACATATAACCTCCATTCCAATAAAGATATATGCTAAAATAATTAATGATTTAAAAGACGGATACTATCTATTTAACGGTAAATACATCTTTACGACAAAAAAGCATTTACCGATAGTTTATTAAATATTTCATATACAAAACACGTATTTGTCGATAAGCAAAAGATATTTATCGATATTTTTATGCATTTCATAGATATATTATTAAAAAAGTAAAGTATCAACTTTCATATACAAATCTTTTTAAATAGTTAAATAATATAAATACAGTGAGAATATGTTTATTTTTCTTTCATTGTTTAACTGATATTAATACATTTGTACCGCCTTAAAGTTCTAAATGCATTAGATATTTGAGTAAATCAAAAGCCTATGGAGAATAATCTTAAAGAAAAACATTGCCGGCATGTTCTTTATGCCAAGTTTCCAACCCTTAAGCTCATAAGTTCCAAGAGAACTTAAATATCCTCTCTTTCTTGAGATGATTTTAAATGGAATAAAGGGTTTTCTTATTGTGAAGAATAAATCTTTTCTTAAAACATGTGTTTAATTTAATGTAACAGACCTAAAATGAATTTACGAATTGTTTGTGGACAACGATGCTCAAGGCCAAAGGCTTTGACGGCATTTTTACTCCTTTCTCTCTTTACGCCTGTCACTGTCTTTGCTAATGTGACGGATACAGATGCTGTAGAGGTGGTGCAACAGCAAAAAAAGCAGATTATTACCGGTACGGTAATTACCGGTGACACTAATGAACCAGCGATTGGAGCAACTATTTATCTGAAAAATAGTACTACGGGTGCTATTACAGATGTGAATGGTAAGTACACTATTACTGTGGAAGGTATAGGAGGCGTATTGGAATTCTCTTATATCGGATATAAGAAGCAAGAGGTGGCTATTAATAATCAAAAGCAGATAAACATTACGCTGATGCCTGACACGGAAGTGTTGGATGAAGTTGTTGTCGTTGGTTATGGTAGCCAAAAGAAAGAGAGTGTAGTAGGTGCTATTTCTACTTTGGATGTTAGTAAGTTGACTGTGCCAGGGTCATCTATCTCAAACGCACTGGCAGGACAGCTTTCGGGTATTGTTTCTATGAGCCGTTCAGGTGAGCCGGGCAAAAACAGTGCTGCTGACTTTTATATCCGAGGTGTATCCTCCTTCACTGGAACTACCACTCCGCTGGTTTTGGTAGATGGTATTGAACGTGACCTTGATTTGGTAGATACCGATGATATCGCTGCTTTCTCCATTCTGAAAGATGCTTCGGCCTCTGCTGTATATGGTGTACGCGGTGCGAATGGTGTTATCCTGATTACTACCAAAAAAGGTGCTGTAGGTAAACCGCAGATTAATGTACGTACAGAATTTGGTTTTACCCAACCTACCAAAAAACCTCAGATGTTGGGTTCCGCTGAATGGGCTGAACTGTATAACGAGGCTTATGGAAAGGAATACTATACTCAGGCTGAAATCCAGAAATATCGTGATGGAAGTGATCCGGATTTGTATCCTAACGTAGATTGGTTTGACTCTTTGTTTAAGAATACAGCTGCTAATCAGAATGTAAAATTGAACATTACGGGTGGTAGTGACATCGTGAAGTATTATATCTCCGGTTCATTCTATAACGAAAGTTCCATATTTAAGAATGCCGGAAATATTTACGGTTACGACTCTTCTATCCGGTATAATAAATTCAATTTCCGTGCGAATGTAGATTTAAATCTGACGAAGAGTACAGTGGTGAATTTCAATCTGGCGAATATCTATGAGAAGTCATTCGGCCCCGGTTTTGGGGATAATGACTCGGATATCTGGTCATACACATTCCTGACTTCACCTAATGCTTATCCGGTGGAATATTCCGACGGTAGACTTTCAGGTCCTTCTACCGATTCCGGATATAATCCTTGGAATATGTTGGTTCATTCCGGATATCGCGAACAGTTCTGGAATTCTGCACAGTCTCTTATCGGAGTCACTCAGGATTTGGGTGCATTGTGGAAACCGCTGGAGGGATTGACCGCCAATATTAAATTCTCTTGGGATGCTTGGAATACAACAATACAACGCCGCTCAAAGACTTCTTCTTACTATCATGCACGTGGTCGTAATGAAGACGGTAGTCTGAAATATGATGAGTTGGATGGAGTTCCTGTACCTGTACATACCGGTAGCGAAGATTTGGTTTTCGGTATCGGACGTGACGGAACCATGACGCGCTACGTAGAAGGTTCATTGAACTATAACCGTTTGTTTAATGATGTACACCGCGTGGGAGCTTTGTTCCTTTACAATCATAAAATTCATACAAAAACTCAGGCAGGTAGCAGTGATGCAGCATTGCCTTATAAAAATCAAGGTATAGCAGGTCGCCTTACTTATGCCTTCCGCGATACTTATTTTGCCGAAGTGAATATGGGCTACAATGGTTCTGAGAACTTTGCCCGTGGTCATCGTTTCGGTTTCTTCCCGGCATTTGCTTTGGGTTGGATGGTTTCTAATGAAAAATGGTTTGAACCCGCTACCAAGGTAGTGGATATGTTGAAGCTGAAAGGTTCTTACGGAAAAGTAGGTAACGATAATATTGGTGGTAACAGAAGATGGGCTTATGAATCAAGTATTGTGGCCGGTGGTAGTTGGAACTATGGTAATACCGGTGGTAATGGTGGCGGTAGCCTTATCACAGGTGAGGTGGAAAATCTGACAGTGTCCTGGGAAGAAGCTAAAAAACTGAATGCTGGTGTTGAATTCTCCTTATTTAATAAGGTGAAAGTCCAGGCCGATTATTTCCGTGAAGAACGTGTCGGTATCTTTTTGCAACGTGCCGGATTACCTGCCATTGTAGGTATATCTACTGTCCCTTATGTCAATGTAGGCGAGACGTTAAATCAAGGGTTTGATGCCAGCGTTGAGTATACTCATCAAATTAGAAACGTATTGGTTACTGCCCGTGGAAACTTCACCTTTAACCGTAATAAATTAAAGAATAACGATGAACCCGATTGGGAATATAAATATCAAAATAAAATAGGTAAACCTTTCGGTTCAGACGGATATCTTCAACCTTTCGGTTTGGTGGCTCTTGGTTTGTTTGAGAGTGAAGAAGAAATTGCTAACAGCCCTGTCCAGAATTACGGTGAGTATCGTGTCGGTGATATTAAGTATCAGGATATAAATGGTGATGGTAAAATAGATGATTTGGATAAAGTAGCTTTAGGGTATACCAATTTGCCGGAAATCACTTATGGTTTCGGTGCAACAGCCCAGTGGAAAGGTTGGGACTTTAATGTCTTCTTCCAGGGAGTGGCTCGTACCAGCTTCTATTTGAATGGTTCGTCTATACGTAGTCCGTTCTCGTCAGGTAATGCTGAACGTGGAGCCTTGAACTCAGATATATATGGTAAAGTATGGATGTCTACCAATACGGCGGAACAGAATGCCAATGCCATTTATCCACGGCTTAGCGGCGGTAGTGGTGGCCCGGGTGCTTCCAATAACTCCCAGGATTCTTCTTGGTGGTTGCGCGATGGTTCGTTCATGCGTCTGAAGAGTCTGGAAATAGGTTATTCTTTGCCCAAGAGCATACTTGGAAAGTCTTTCATTAAGGCACTCCGTTTTTATGTGGCAGGTAACAATCTGTTGGAATTCAGTCCGTTCAAACTGTGGGATCCTGAAAAGAATAAAAATTATGCCGATGGTTCGGGATATCCGCTCAATCGTGTATTCTCCGTAGGATTCAATGCTAATTTCTAAACTTTAATTAAATAAGAATTTTATGAAAACTCAAATAAAATCCCTTTTGCTTTTATGTTTCGCTGCCGGAAGCTTTCTGCTTTCATCTTGCGATGATTTTCTGGATAGGCAGGAAGATGAGAAAATGACTTTTGAGAAGATATGGCAGTCGAGAAATACTGTTAAGCAATATTGGCTGAATGCTATGTCATTCCTACCTCAACCCCGTAATACGTATTGTGGTGACTACGACCCTTATTTAGGAGCTTCGGATGAGTGTACCATCGCTTACGACCGTCAGTATCGCTATATTAATTTTGGCTCATGGAATGCTTCTAATGTACCTTATTATAAAATGGCCAGTTATTATAAAGGTATTCGTGAATGTAATATCTTCATGCAGAATGTATATTCTTGTTCCGATCCTTTGGCGAGTAAGGCAGATTTGGATATGTACTATTATCAGGCGAAATTCGCTCGCGCTTTCTATTATTTTTGCATGATGCGTGATTATGGCCCCGTATTCTTATTGGGTGATGAATTACTTGACTTTACGGCGACTACGGAAGATTTGTATCGTCCGCGTAACACTTGGGAAGAATGTGTGGATTATGTGGTAAGTGAAATGACGGCTTGTGCGGAGAGCGATGCTGTGAAAACACAGTTTGAAGCTGCTGAATATGGATTAGCTACGAAAGGAACCTGTTACGCAGTGATTTCCCGTCTGTTACTTTATTCTGCCCGTGATTTGTTCAATGGTAACACACTTTACAGCAGTGTGAAAAATCCGGTGACCGATGCTTTCCCTGATTTGTCGGGTGTTAACCTTTTCCCGCAAACTTATGATGCCAACAAATGGCTCGAAGCGGCAAAAGCAGCCAAGAAAGTGATAGATATGCCTAACTATAAATTGTATAGGTCTAAAAATGACGATCCTTATGAGAATTATAATGGTATATTGGGTGAGCTTTGGAATGATGAATTGATTTGGACAGATGGATATAAAAATCGTTTCTATTTGGCGGTAAATGTAACGCCGACCAGCGTATCGGGAACAGCTTACGGTGCAGTAGGACCTACACAACAACAAGTAGATGCTTACGCCATGAGTAACGGACGTTATCCCATCACGGGGTATGAGGCGGATGGTACTCCTATCGTAGACCCAAGCTCCGGATATAATACGGCAACAGAATTGCAAAAAAGTGATTGGACATATCCTTTACATGGATGGAGTACTTATAGTGATTTTGCTATCAATGCACCTAATATGTACAAGGACCGTGAACCGCGCTTTTATGTATCAGTATATTTCGGGGGTACCGGATGGGCATATCCCAATGGTTGGGCAGTTACTTCATTTGCTAAAGGTGGAAATGGAAACAAGAGCCACGACTTTACGAAGAGTGGATATTTGATTAATCGTTTCTATGATCATAAGTTGAATTCTACTTCCGGTAACTGGGGTAATGTTACTTTCCCTACTTTCCGTTTGGCGGAAATGTATCTGAACTTTATAGAAGCCGTGTTTGAGTGTGAGAAGAGAGGGGTTACCTTACCTGCCGGTTATCGTGCCAAGGCACTGGAAGTATGGGCTGACTTGCGTGACCGTGTCGGATTGAAGCCGATTACCGATATTTATCCCAACGCGACTGCTGAAGAATTGGTAGAGCTTTGCCGCAAGGAACGTCGTGTGGAACTTGCTTTTGAAAGCCATCGTTACTTTGATACTCGTACGTGGATGATTGCCGAGGAAACAGATGGTGGTCCCATGTATGGTATGAATACAAGTTTTCCCCAACCGGACGGTGATACTTCTGTGACTCCTGACGGCTATTGGGAACGTACTGTCTTTGAAACCCGAGTGTTCAAGAAGAATCATTACCTTTATCCGTTCTCACAAAGAGAATTAGACCGTAATAAGTTGCTTACGCAGAACTATGGATGGTAAATCGATTAATATTTTAAGAATTTAAATAAAACGATAAACGAATAGTATATATGAAAAAATATATATGTTATTATTTCCTCTTGGCTGTATCTTTGCTGTTTACGCAGAGCGCCTGCGAGGATGGAAAAGATGAATTTCTGAGCGATTTCAGTACGATTCTTTACTTTAGAGATAGTGGTCCTATAAGTATGACTCTGTATAAGACAGGGGAAAAGACGAATTATCAGTTGTCCGTAGTCAAAGCAGGTTCCGAATTGGGAACCACTACCAGTGTAAGTGCCAAAGTGATGAGCGATGCTGAATTGCTGGCTTACAATGCGGCCGAAGGAACTAATTATAAGATCATTCCGGCGGATTGTTATACAGTAGATGCAACAGATTTGAGTTTTGGCGCATCCGACTTGTATAAGACGGTGGATGTATCCATTTCTCCGGAAAGTGTTGAGGGTTATTTGGATGAGAATAGTACTTTGGTAATCCCCTTTGAACTGGTGAATAGTTCCGATTCTATAAATGCGGAAAAGAAATATGCTTTCCTCCATGTTATGAAGGTTTTGACACCGACTATCGGTTTTGAAAAAGCTGGGTACATTGCAACTGATGACATTACAGGTAATAGTGGAACTGTCACTATTCAACAGAAGGTTACAATGCCGATGAATAATCTGTGGAACTTTGATTTTGTAGTTGAAGTGGACGAAGATGTATTGACGCAGTACAATGAAGATAATGCTGAAAGTCTGAATATGCTGACGCAAGGATCTTATAAAGTAGAAGCGGCTGCATTTACCACTGGTACAAGTTCAGCAATAGTCAGTATTTCTATTGATAAGTCTAAACTGTCATGGGGACGTCAGGCATTGCCGTTGCGTATCACGAGTATTTCTAATACCAGTTTCGAGGTAGATGAAGCGAGTGCCACTTGTGTTGTAGGTGTAAATTATACTGTATCGAGAAGTTCATTGAAACAGATAAACTTGTCATTGGATATGCTTTCATCTAATGCAACAGTGGACGGCGACGGTACAGGTTTAACAGGTTTATTCGACGGCAGAGCCTCTGGCAAACATTGGCATGGTGACTATTCTGGAAGTGTTTTTGATCCTGTTTATGGTCAGTACATCGACTTCCACCTGAATAGTGCCATCAATCACTTTGCATACGATTTCTGGACACGTTTTGAGAATGCAAATGGAGGGCCGGTTTCTACAGACATTTATGTTAGTAATGATGGTACTGTATGGACTAAACTGAATACTGTGATTACCGCTTTCACGGAAGGTGATGAGGAATATAATTCCGGAGTATTCTCTTCTGGAACGCCATTTACTTATGTTCGCTTTGCGGTTACTAAGAGTAAGGCCGGTAACTGCTGTACCGGTGCTTTCTGGAATTGTGGTGAAATGAAGATATATGGACTCTAACATTTTTTCTAACCTTTTGGAGGTAATAGCCTCCTGACTCTATTTCTCGTAAAAAATTGGGTTAGGGAGAGGGAATTGCTCTATGGTTTCCTCTCCCTTTTTTTATCAGTTAAATCAATAAAACCTATTTGCTAATGAAGTTATTTTATATTTTACTATTTAATCTTCTTATCCTTAATTCTGCCGCATGCAGTGACAGCAATTCTGAAAAAGCGGACGAGCCTTTCTTCACTATTGCCGAGGAATATCTTCAACAGGATTTTGAAGCAACGTCTTCTTCTATTGCCATCCCTGTAGAAACCAATCTGGGAAGTAGGGTGTGGGATGTGAAGTCGGATGCATACTGGTGTCCAGTTGCTATACGTACTTCTTCTGCGGGTGGAGCGGAAATACTGCTGGCGGTGGAGGCCAGTGAAGAACCGGATGTGAGAACCGCTACTATAACCGTGACATCGGTGTTGAAAAACTATACTATTAAAGTACGTCAGTTGGGCTACGGCCCTGCCATACTAGTGAAAGCTGCACCGACCGGTAAATTGCCTGCCATCGGTGGCGCATTTTCTATCACGATTACATCCAACATTGAATACACCGTACAGAAATCCGATGATACTGATTGGATTACGGAAACTCCCACAACACGCGCATTGACAGATAAGAGCTATGCTTACAAAGCAGAAGCCAATCCGAATTATGCCACGCGCTCCGCTGTTTTCACCTATACTTATACGAAAGACCCGGAGGTGAAGGCTACTTGTGAGGTGGTTCAGGAACCTAAAAGTTCAACCATAGACGATGTACAGTTAGAGGGAGATATCAAGATAACGCCCACCGGTGGAACCGCCAGCGAGGCGCAACCCGGTTGTGGCATAGAACTGTCTTTTGACGGCGACACCGGTACCGAAACTCATTACCATTCCGATTGGTATAATACATCATTGCCCGTTACGCTGGAGTACTCTTTCAGTCAGAAACCCGATATGGATTATCTGATTTACTATACGCGGAACGGTAACGGAAACTTCGGAGAGGTTGACATATACTACGCCACTGAGACAACTCCCGACTATACCCTTTTGGGAAATTATGACTTCAATATGCAGAGCGCTCCCAGTCGCGTTGATTTCACTGAAACTTTGCGGAAGGTTACGAAAGTGAAGTTCGTCGTGAAAACAGGAACGGGCGGTTTCGTAAGTTGCGCCGAGATGGAGTTTTATCAAAAGAATACCAACAAGAAACTGGATGCACAGTTGCTGGCTGTGTTTACGGACATCACTTGTACGGAAGTGAAACAGGATGCCACTACCGAGCAAATCAATGCGTTACCCGGTTACTTTGCCAAGATTGCTACCAGTCTGCGAAATAATACGTACGACGTATGGGAGAGGGAATTCCGTATTCAGGAGTATCAACCTTACAGCGATGTGGAGATATGGGCAGAGAAATTGATGACCAATCGATATGGCAATCTGGATAATCCTACCGGTATTTATGTGGAAAAGGGGGATTCTGTGGTAATCTTGGTGGGTGACACACACGGGCAATCTGTTTCCGTTCAGTGCATCGGTGAAGAAAATACGGGAGAATATGTACAGACTGCCGCCACCGGAGAGACTCGTTTTCTGGAAGAAGGCGTAAATAAGGTAGGGTTTTCGCAGAAAGGAATGCTCTTCATCATGTACACTGCCGACTTGACGAATGCTAATGCCAAACCCATAAAGATTCATATTCCATTAGAAAGCGGATACGTCAGCGGCTTCTTTGACCTGAAGAAACACGCGACGAACGATAAATATCAAGAATTGATTAATAAGGCTACATACAAGTACTTCTGTGTGCGTGGCGAACGCATCATGTTTTATTTCCACCGTGCACAGATGCAGTCCGCAGTGCCTTATGATATGCTGTCTGCCATCAATCTTTGGGACAATATTATAGGTTGGCAACAGGAGCTGATGGGAATTGACGATGTGCGTCCTTCGCAATGCAACAACCACTTGTTTGCCATCTCTCCTGAAGGAAGTTATATGTGGGCATCCAATTATCGTGTGGCATTTGTCTATACTTATCTGGAAAATATATTGCTTTATGATAATGTGATGGCGGCTAAAGACAATGCCTGGGGACCGGCGCATGAGATTGGGCACGTTCATCAGAAAGCCATCAACTGGCCGGGCTCTACGGAGTCGTCCAACAACCTGTTCTCCAATTATATTCTTTATAAACTGGGTAAGTACTGCTCTCGCGGCAGCGAATTGAGTGCGCTGGCAACCGCACGCTTCGTTAACAAACAGGCGTGGTGGAACATGGGTTCGGCTACCCACCAGAATGAGGATACGGAGGTACACATGCGCATGAATTGGCAATTGTGGAACTACTATCACCGTTGCGGCTATAAGAAAGACTTCTGGCAGACATTGTTCAAATTGCTGCGTGAAAACCGTATTAAGGAGAGTGACCCGGGTGAGGGGCAACTGAAGTTTGCCATGATGGCAAGCAAGGCTGCTAACGAAAACCTGACGGAGTTCTTTGAAATGTGGGGCTTCTTTGAACCGGTGGATGAAACGATAGAGCAATATGGTACGTGGACTTACCGTGTATCAGAGCCTATGATAGAAACCGCCAAGAACTATATGGCAAAATTCCCGGCTCCCAAGCACGCTTTCTATTACCTGGAAGACCGCAAGAACGGAGATGTGGGGATTGAGAATTACCAGGTAGGTGATGTAGGCTATTACACACAGTTCGAGAAGGATGTGAAGATAACGAAGGCTATCACCTGTAGCCGTTCCGGCCGTACCTTCACTGTGGCTAATGGGGATGAGGCTGTGGCTTTCGAGTTACGCAAGAACAACAAGATACTTTATTTCTCTAACTTCTTCAAATTTACCGTTCCTGACGGTATTGATTTGGAAGGTGCAGGTCTCTATGCCGTGCAGGCGGATGGAACCCGGATAGAAATTAAATAAACCTTCGCCCCGGCTACGGAGGACTTTGAAACGCGAATTAGCGCGGATGTACGCAAAGAGGAAATGTTGAAGAAACAATCATCTGCGTAAATCTGCGCTAATCTGCGTTTTTTCTCTTTCCTTTTTTCTTTTTTTCGGATGGAGCATTCTCTTTTTCATTGTAAAGATGATAGAGTATCGCGGAGATTTTTTAATTTTGTAGGTATAAAACCTTAATACCTCAGGAAGTTATGATAGAAGATATTCTTGAATACAACAAGCGATTCGTTGCTGACAAGGGATACGAAAAGTATATTACCAACAAATATCCCGATAAGAAAATAGCTATTCTTTCTTGTATGGATACCCGTTTAACGGAACTGTTGCCGGCAGCTTTGGGCATCAAGAATGGCGATGTAAAGATGATTAAGAATGCGGGTGGAATCATTTCACATCCTTTCGGTAGCGTCATTCGCAGTTTGATGGTTGCCATCTATGAATTGGGGGTGACGGAAGTCATGGTCATAGCGCATTCCGATTGCGGCGCCTGCCACATGAGCAGCGCCAAGATGATAGAGAATATGAAGGCTAGGGGCATCAAACAGGAAACCATTGATATGATTCGTTTCTGCGGAGTCGATTTTGAATCTTGGCTATATGGTTTTGAAGATACGGAAAAATCGGTGCGAGGAACGGTTGAATCAATTATCAACCACCCGCTGATACCTTCGGATATCACTGTGCACGGCTTTATCATCGATTCCGTTACAGGAGCTTTAACCGCCGTAGAATAGACTGACATAGGAATGTTCCTATATCAGCTTACTGTAATCTCGCCTGCAATCGGTTGGCTCATCCGTTCGCGCACTTCGGCAGGCGAATAATTATGCCCTAAAAGGAACATGAGTTTGGTGACCGCAGATTCCGTTGTGCTGTCATACCCGCAAACTACTCCGGCTTGCATCAGGCGATAACCGGTTTCATAGCGTTCCATTTCCACTGTGCCTGCACTGCATTGGGTGACGTTCACAATGACGATGCCCTGCTCACATGCCTCCTTCAACCGGCGGAGGAACCACTCCTTGCGCGGAGCATTTCCCGAACCATACGTTTCAAGTACCAATGCTTTTAATCCTTCGGTGGCAAGAATGGCCGCTACGATGTTCTCCTGAATTCCCGGAAAAAGTTTCAGTACGGCGATGTTTGTATCGAGCAGATAATGCGGTACTAACTTAAGCCGGTTGCTGTCCGTATGAATTTGCACATTATTATATTTAATATGTATACCCGCCGAAGCAAGTACCGGATAGTTGAACGAGCGGAACGCGTTGAAGTTCTCGGCGTTCATCTTGGTGGTACGATTGCCGCGCATCAGGTGGTTTTCAAAGAAAATACATACTTCCGGCACGATGGGGCGGCCGTTAGGGTGGCAAGCGGTAGCTATCTCTATGCTCGTCAGTAGATTTTCCTTGCCGTCCGTGCGGAGCATGCTGATGGGAAGTTGTGAACCTGTGAGAATAACCGGTTTATCCAAGCCCTCGAGCATAAAGCTGAGTGCGGAAGCCGTGTAAGCCATTGTATCTGTCCCGTGAAGGATGACGAAACCGTTGTACCGGTCGTAGTTATCACTGATTATATGTACAAGTTTGCGCCAGGCATCAGGATCCATGTCCGAAGAATCCATTGGAGGGTCGAACTGATAAGTGTCAATGCTGAATGTAAACTTCTGGAGTTCGGGCACATGCTTCTGCAATTGCTCGAAGTTGAAGTTCTCCAAGGCACCGGTTTCGGGATTTTCTATCATTCCGATGGTTCCGCCGGTGTATATTAACAAAATGGAAGTATTATCAGGATTCATACACGCTATTCTTGCAAAGTTTATATGCAAAGATAATGATATATCTTGAAAATGGTAGCAAAATGATAGAAAATAACCAAGCGCTTTGTGCGGACGTGGCGTCCGATGTGTGAAAATGTAAGCGGCTGAATGTGCAGATTTCTTGCCTTTTTAAGTGCTTCCTGTGTTTTTATCGCAAAAAAGTCGTAAAAAGTGATAGATTGAATATTATTATTGTTACTTTTGCAACACTTATCAGAAAAGATAGAAACAAGAGACTATGAACAAGTACTATCAACATACAGTCACATCCATGTGCACCATGACCCTTAGGGGTTAAGGGATAGTATTTGTGTTTCTACGTGTTACACCATTTTTCAGTCATTTTATTTAGTTTCCACCACAGAGGACACCGAGTTCCGCAGAGTTTGATTGTGCAACTCCGTATAATCCCAGTGGTAAGAAAAAGAAAAAAACTCCATGGGGCTATGTATCCTCTGTGGTGAAAAAAACATTCTTAATAATAATCAGAAAACAACAACATAATGAAAGTATTAAAATTCGGCGGTTCATCCGTAGGAACCGCAAGCAGTATTTTAAGCGTCAAGAGAATAGTAGAAGCAGTGAACGAACCGGTGATTGTGGTAGTCTCTGCATTGGGTGGCATTACGGACAAACTGATAAACACTTCAAAGATGGCCTCCGTTGGCGACGCTTCCTACGAAAACGAATTTCGTGAGATAGTGTACCGTCATGTGGAAATGATTAAGGAAGTAATCCCTGCCGGTGAAGCGCAAGTTGCCTTGCAACGCCAGGTAGGTGAACTGCTCAATGAACTGAAAGATATTTTCCAGGGCATTTATTTAATCAAAGACCTTTCGCAAAAGACTTCCGATACGATTGTCAGCTATGGCGAACGTCTTTCTTCCATCATCGCCGCGCAACTGACGGGAGCGGAATGGTTTGATGCCCGTAAGTTCATCAAGACGGAAAAGAAACACTCCAAGCATGTGCTCGATACGGAACTTACCAATTCGCTGGTACGCGAAACATTCAAAAACGCTCCCCGGCGTGTACTCGTCCCGGGATTTATCTCTACCGACAAGATTACCGGAGATGTAACCAACCTCGGTCGTGGCGGTTCCGATTATACAGCCGCCATCATTGCTACGGCGCTGGATGCCGACAGCCTTGAAATCTGGACGGATGTAGACGGCTTTATGACGGCCGACCCGCGCGTGATTTCCACTGCCTATACCATCAGCGAACTCAGCTATGTGGAAGCTACGGAACTTTGTAACTTCGGTGCGAAAGTGATATATCCGCCGACGATTTACCCGGTTTGCCACAAGAATATACCTATCCTTGTGAAGAATACCTTCAATCCCGAAGGTGTGGGCACAATTATCAAACAAGAAGTTTCCAATCCGCAGAGCAAAGCCATCAAAGGTATTTCTTCCATCAACGACACGAGCCTGATTACCGTGCAAGGTTTGGGTATGGTAGGCGTAATCGGTGTAAACTACCGCATCTTTAAGGCGTTGGCAAAGAACGGTATCAGCGTGTTCCTCGTTTCACAGGCTTCATCAGAGAACTCAACCTCTATCGGTGTGCGCAATGCCGATGCCGACCTTGCCTGCGAAGTGCTGACCGAAGAATTTGCCAAAGAGATTGAAATGGGAGAGATTTCGCCCATCTTGGCGGAAAAGAACCTGGCTACAGTGGCTATTGTAGGAGAAAACATGAAGCATACGCCGGGTATAGCCGGTAAATTGTTCGGTACGCTGGGACGTAACGGTATCAATGTGATAGCTTGCGCGCAGGGCGCTTCGGAGACGAATATTTCATTTGTTGTTGACAATAAGTCATTGCGTAAGTCATTGAACGTCATTCACGACTCTTTCTTCCTGTCGGAGTATCAGGTATTGAACCTCTTTATTTGCGGTGTAGGTACGGTAGGTGGTAGCCTGATAGAGCAAATTCACAGCCAACGTCAGAAGCTGATGCAAGAGAATGGCTTGCAACTGAATGTAGTGGGTATTGCTGATGCAAACAAGGCGATGTTCAGCCGCGAAGGTTTCGACCTGGGACGTTTCCGCGAAGAATTACGGGAGAAAGGCAAAGACAGTTCGCTCGAAACGTTGCGCAACGAGATTATTGGCATGAACATCTTCAACTCCGTGTTTGTTGACTGTACCGCCAGTGCAGGCGTGGCATCCCTCTATAAAGATTTGTTGCAACACAACGTTTCCGTGGTGGCTGCCAATAAGATTGCCGCTTCTTCGGAATACGAGAATTACCGTGAGTTGAAGCAGATAGCCCGTCAGCGCGGTGTGAAGTATTTGTTTGAAACCAACGTTGGTGCGGGGTTGCCCATTATCAATACGATTAACGACCTCATCCATAGCGGTGACAAGATATTAAAGATTGAAGCCGTGCTGAGCGGTACGCTGAATTACATCTTCAACAAGATTAGCGCGGATATTCCTTTCAGCAAGACCATCAAGATGGCACAGGAAGAGCGTTATTCCGAACCCGACCCGCGTATCGACCTGAGCGGTAAGGACGTTATCCGTAAACTGGTAATTCTGGCACGTGAAGCCGGTTACCACCTGGAACAAAGCGATGTTGAAAAGAACCTCTTTGTACCCGATGACTTCTTCGAAGGTTCGCTGGAGGACTTCTGGAAGAAGGTACCGAGCCTTGATGCCGACTTTGAAGCGCGCCGCAAGGTCTTGGAAGCCGAAAACAAACATTGGCGTTTCGTAGCCAAGCTGGAAAACGGTAAAGCATCCGTAGGTTTGCAGGAAGTAGGTGCCAACCACCCGTTCTACGGATTGGAAGGCAGCAACAATATCATCTTGCTGACCACGGAACGTTATAAGGAATATCCGATGATGATACAAGGTTACGGAGCCGGTGCAGGTGTGACGGCTGCGGGAGTATTTGCGGATATTATGAGTATTGCAAACGTTTAATCATTCTTTAATCGTCAAATCGTAAATCGTCAAATTGTAAATAGAAAGATGAAGCATATTATCATATTAGGTGACGGAATGGCCGACTGGCCTGTGAAGTCATTAGGCGGCAAGACATTGTTGCAAAGCGCCAAGACCCCTTATATGGATAAGCTGGCGCGAATGGGACGTGTGGGACGACTGAAGACCGTTACCGACGGTTTCCATCCGGGCAGCGAAGTGGCGAATATGTCCGTTTTGGGGTATAACCTTCCGAAAGTGTATGAAGGTCGCGGCCCTTTAGAGGCTGCAAGTATCGGGGTGGACTTGAAACCCGGTGAAATGGCGATGCGCTGCAATATCATCTGTATCGAAGGTGATAATATAAAGAACCATTCAGCCGGGCATATCACGACCGAAGAAGCCGATGTGCTGGTGAAATATTTGCAGGAACAATTGGGTGACGAACGGGTAAGTTTTTATACAGGCGTTCAGTACCGCCATTTGCTGGTAATTAAAGGGGGAGATAAACGCATTGACTGTACCCCGCCGCACGATGTTCCTTTGAAACCTTTCCGTCCTCTGCTGGTGAAACCTCTTGCTTCAGTTGACAAGGTGACAAGTGAACAAGGGGACAAGGGAGATAGCGGATTAGTTGACAAGGTGACAAGTGAACGAGGGGACAAGGGAGATAGCGGATTAGTTGACAAGGTGACAAGTGAACGAGGGGACAAGGGAGATAGCGGATTAGTTGACGAGGTGACAAGTGAACAAGGGGACAAGGAGGATAGCGGGGCTGATGCAGCGCAGCTCCTTGTCAACTCGTCAACTGAAACCTTGTTAACTCTCCCTCCCTTGACCCCGCAGCAAACTGCCGACCTGATAAACGACCTGATTATGCGTTCTCAGAGACTTCTGCAAAACCATCCTATCAATCAAAAGCGTATGGCGGAAGGCAAAGACCCGGCAAACAGCATTTGGCCGTGGAGCCCGGGGTATCGTCCCCAGATGGAACATCTTTCCGAGAAGTTCCCCCAAGTGAAGCGTGGCGCTGTGATTTCGGCCGTTGATTTGATTAACGGCATCGGTTATTACGCCGGACTTCGACGCCTGACTGTTGAAGGAGCAACGGGACTTTATGATACGAATTACGAGAATAAGGTAGCCGCCGCCCTGGATGCGTTGAAAACGGATGACTTTGTTTATTTGCATATCGAAGCCAGTGATGAGGCGGGGCATGAAGGGGACATTTCTTTGAAGACATTGACAATTGAGAATCTGGACAGTCGTGCCGTAGGTCCTGTTTACGAAGCGGTGAAGAACTGGGACGAACCGGTTGCCATTGCTGTATTGCCCGACCATCCTACGCCGTGCGAGCTTCGTACCCATACCAATGAACCTGTTCCTTTCTTCATCTGGTATCCGGGCATCGAGCCGGACGAAGTGCAGACATTCGATGAAGTGGCTGCCTGCAACGGTAGCTACGGCCTGATGAAAGAAGATGAGTTTATTAATGAATTTATGAGGGAATAATGTGCTGATAGCCATTCGGAGTGATAGCGCACCTTTTAATTTTTAATTCTTTAATTTTTAATTTAATATGCAATATTATAGTACCAATAAACAAGCCCCCGAAGCTACGCTTGAAGAAGCGGTAGTAAAAGGACTTGCCGCAGACAAAGGGCTTTTCATGCCTTTTACAATCAAACCCTTACCGAAAGAGTTCTATGACACTATCGATACGTTGAGTTTTCAGGAGATAGCTTATCGGGTAGCCGATGCCTTCTTTGGTGAAGATGTCCCTGCCGATACCTTGAAGCAGATTGTCTATGATACGCTCAGTTTCGACGTTCCTTTGGTCGGGGTTACGGAGAATATTTATTCGCTCGAACTGTTTCATGGACCGACGCTTGCCTTTAAGGATGTAGGCGGTCGCTTCATGGCGCGTTTGCTGGGTTACTTTATCCAAAAAGAGGGGAAGAAGCAGGTCAATGTTCTCGTAGCTACTTCCGGAGACACGGGTAGTGCCGTTGCCAATGGTTTCCTTGGTGTGGAAGGTATTCATGTGTACGTGCTCTATCCGAAAGGGAAAGTCAGTGAAATCCAGGAAAAGCAGTTCACTACCTTGGGACAGAATATCACGGCTATCGAGGTGGATGGTACGTTCGACGATTGCCAGGCTTTGGTTAAATCCGCTTTTATGGACCGGGAACTCAACGAGCACCTGCAACTCACCAGCGCCAATTCCATCAACGTGGCGCGTTTCCTGCCCCAGGCATTCTATTATTTCTATGCCTACGCTCAACTGAGGCGTATCGGTAAGGCTGATAATGCCGTTATCTGCGTGCCCAGCGGTAACTTCGGTAACATCACCGCCGGACTATTCGGCAAACGTATGGGGCTTCCCGTGAAACGTTTTATCGCATCCAACAATCGTAATGACATCTTCTTCCAATACCTGAAGACGGGCGTTTATACACCGCGTCCAAGCGTAGCCACCATCGCCAATGCCATGGACGTGGGTGATCCCAGCAACTTTGCCCGCGTGCTCGACCTTTACGGCGGTAGCCATGCCGCTATCTCTGCCGAAATAAGTGGAGCCACTTATACCGACGAGCAGATTGCCGAGACCATGAGAAGCGTATGGAAGGAAGACCGTTATCTCCTCGACCCGCATGGTGCTTGCGGCTTCCGTGCCTTGGCAGAAGGTTTGCAACCCGGTGAAACAGGTGTGTTCCTTGAAACCGCCCATCCGGCAAAATTCAAGGATACGGTAGAGCGTATTATCGGTGAATCCGTGCAGATACCGGAGAAACTTCAAGCCTTTATGCGTGGAGAGAAGAAAAGCATGCCGATGTCGAAAGACTTCGCGGACTTCAAGCAATATCTGCTGAACTTATAAAAAAGAGGGCTTTAAATCCCTCTTCAAAGCGCTTATAATCAATGCACTGTGACTTTATTCTTTTTTACTGCTAATAAAGTGTTGCTTTACCGGTAGTAAAGCGACGCTTTACAATTGGTAAAGTCGTGTAAACCTCAAAGCCGCTGTTTGTCAGTGTGTTGCAATTCGCTGCCCTTTGCGGTTACCGTCTTCATTCTTCCCCCCTTGCGATGATTGTTCCAAATGACGAGAACTTCTATCCTCACCAGGCTGTGCCGATAGAAAATGGTATAGTCGGGATGCGGGATGACGTAACGTATATTTTCCATTTCGCTGGCTTTTCCGATGAACGGGTTCAGGGTGACGCGGTGAAGAGCATTCTGAAACTGGTCGTATATCGTCTTGCAACTCCGTTTGTCTCCTTGTTTTTCGAGGGTGGACAACAGTATGTTTTTTAATTCCTCTTTGGCAAGGGGAGACCAGATTACTTGTTTAGCCATGCTTCTACCTCCTCATTGATGGTTATATCCTCTTGTCCCAGTCCGTTTTCAATCTGTCGGCAGGCTGTTTTTATGTCCAGGCGTAGCCGGATAAAGAAAGCAAGGACTTGCTTGGTTTGTTCGGGTGCTGATTCTGTCTTATTGTCTTCTTCTTGTTTTTCTTCTTCTGTCATATTATAATCTCCTATCTTTCCCTTAAAACATAAGAAAGTTATAAATTGTTTGTACCATCCTCAAACTTGATTGCCGAACATTTTTCTTTCGCCGGTTGTTCTCAATGCCTTAAATTCATAAAGATAATCTCATGAAAGATAAGAAACTGGAAGCCAATCTCAGTATGATTGCGTCGCGCGTTATGGCGGGATTGAATATGAATGCGTTGAAATTTCTGCTCCCCTTGTGGCTGGGTGCGTTGACGGGTGTCACCATACGGTGTACATTTGCGGCGGTGATGTTCTGGATAACAGGCTGGTTTGTAAAAGAAGCACCTGCCACCAGGCGGCAGCAGATTGGTTTGTTCTGTCTGGGAGCTTTCGGATTGTATGGTTTCATGTTTTGTTACCTGTTGGGCATCAGTAAGACCACTCCGGTTTCCAGCGCTATCTTTAATTCCATGCAACCCATTTGGGTGTTTCTTATTTCCGTGTTTTTCCTTCACGAAAAAGCGACGTTAATGAAGATTATCGGTATTGCTTTGGGCTTTGGAGGGGCATTGTTGTGCATCCTTACGCAAGGCAGCGACGACTTGGCCCACGATGCCTTTACGGGAAATATACTTTGTATGATTAGTTCGCTGGTGTTTGCCGTCTACCTGATTTTGAGTAAGAAGCTGCTGGAGGAAGTGGGAGTGGTGACGATGATGAAATACATCTTCGGCGGTGCGGCGGTGACGGGCCTGATAGTTTCATCCATTGTAGGCTGGGACGCTCCTATGTTTGTAGATGCTTGGCATGGAGAGTGGCACTGGATGGCGTGGGCTGTATTGGCGTTCGTTCTTATTTTCCCTACTTACATAAGTTATTTCCTTGTGCCCATCGGACTGAAATATCTGAAAACGACCGTAGTTGCCATTTACAGTTATCTTATTTTGGTAGTCACTACCGTTACTTCTCTTTCTCTAGGGCAAGACCGCTTTAGTTGGACACAAGCCATTGCGATTGCCATGATTTGTATCAGTGTGTACTTTGTAGAGGTGGCGGAGAAGAAAGTTTGAACTCAATTTATTTAAGTTTAGCAAGTTCAATTTGTCCCTTGTCCCCTTGTGCTGTGTGTTTATTTGTGATTATTTGTAATCGCCGTTTCATTCCGGTTGATAAATATCAGATACTCCCCCTCTGCTTCAATCGTGAATTCCTTTCCCGTGCATTCGTTGAGCGTGCCTTGCCACCAATTGGTGAAGTCGCTGAGCGGATAGACTAACCCTTCACCGCGCAATCTGCGGGCAGTGAAGTTGATGATGGAGATCTGCTGGCCGGGAGAACAAGGGAAAGTCTGTGTGTCTCGGCAAGGAATAAAGACCCCATAGTCCGTGAACATACGTACATGGGCGCCTGCACGCATATAATCCATGAGCAAACTGATATTTCCTAGAGTGTGGTCTTCACGCTTTCCGGTAGCCCCGACGATGGCAATCCGACGTTTACCCTGTGAAAGGAGAAAGTCAACGGCTTTGGTTTGGTCGTTAGTTTCCTGGTCGCTGATGCGATGAAGGATAGCCCCGTATTTCGCACGGTTCTCCTCGCTGAGGGAATCCCCGTCACCGATAATCACATCGGGCACATGTCCTTGCCGGATGTATTCATCAGCCCCACCGTCACAACAAACTACGTAAGGCGCTTCTTTTAGAATGCTCAAAGGCAGGGAATTCGTCGGATATTCCCCGTTGGCTAAAACTACTGCTTCCACCATTTTTATTTATGATTTTATGTTGGAGAAATGAAGAATTCTTCATTTAAATCATCATCTTCTTCCATTTAAGGTAGCCAAAGATAGCGATTATTGTGTAAAGGCCATATAAAGCGGCGGTATAATCAAGTCCTTTGTAGATATATAGGCCGAAACTCACGGCGTCTACCGCAATCCATGCCCACCACTGTTCTACATATTTACGTGCCAGCATCCACATACCTATGATGCTCAGTGCGGTGGTGAAGGAGTCCAGCCAGGGTACGTTGCTATCCGTGAAGTTTATCAATATCCAGGCAATGCCTACGAGGGTGAGAGCGAATATGGCGGTAAGCGGTAGCAGATACCGTAGCGGCATACGGGTGATGGGTAACTCCGCTTCTTGTTCTTCTTTCCGCTCTTCCTTGCCGGAAACCTGTTTGCGCAGAAACTTACGGCGCAGGAAACTTCCGTACTTCCACATCATCCAACCATAAATGGCCGCACCCAGATAATAGATGTTGATGCCGAAATCGGCATACAAACCGGCATCGTAGTAAACAAAGATGTAGATGGCGGGCATAACGATACCCGCTATCCAGAGATAGATGCTTGCACGATATTCCAGCCAGAGGTAGAGAAGCCCGACAAACGTACCTATGATTTCAAGAGTTTGTTCCATACGTCAGAAACTTAAGGTGATGTGCGCCAAAGCATTGATACCGGCATTCGGATAATAGGCGGCATAGTTCGAGGTATAAAGCAACTTGCTGTCCGATGTCTTTATCTGGTCTTTGCCGTGGCCTTCGTAAACGGCGCTTCCCGATGCATATCCATTGCTCTCGTAGGTTTCATTGAAGAGGTTATATACCGTAACTCCCACATTTACAGACTTCAGACCACGCAATTTGAAGGTATAACCTACATTGAGGTTACTTACCCAGTATGCATCCAGCGTACAATCTTCCTGATGAGCGTTGTTGAGGTACTGCTTGCTGACGTATTGCGTCTGCAAAGAGGCGTTGATACCTTTATAATCGAAAGATAGTAAACTGTTTGCCATGAAGTCCGGAGAAAATGAAATGGGGGTGGTTCCTATGTAGCGGGTGGTTTGTGAGATGCCCCAATCTTCACTGTACATATCTTTCCTGTCTTCATTGACGTCACTCAGATATTCCGTATAATTCTTGATGCGGTTGCGGCTCAGCGTGGCGTTGACATCCCAACGCAACCATTGCGCGATTTGTGCGCCTGCCATCAGCTCGATGCCCATGCGGTAGCTGTCTTTCACGTTCTCTGCCACGGCTTCGCCGATTTCGTTCAACTGGCCGTTCAGTACCAACTGGTTTTTATAGTCCATATAGTAAAGGTTGACTCCTGCGCTAAACCAGTCCTTGTGGAACGTATATCCCAGTTCGTAGTCGAAGAGACGTTCCGCTTTGGGGCGGGCGGCGAAGAGATTGTCGGTATAATTATTGCGGGTAGGCTCTTTGTGGGCCACACTGAAGGAACCGTATACCTTATTATATGAGTTGATGTTCCAGAAAGCACCGGCTTTCGGGTTGAAGAAATTAAATTCTTCGTCGATGTTGAGCGGTTGCAGATGTCCGGGGTCGGCAGTCCAGTCCCATTTATCATTGTTGCCGTTTATTTTGTAACGGGTGTAGCGGTATTGCAGGTCGGCATAGAGATTGATGCCACCGCCCACCTCCCAGTTGGCTTTCGCGTAAATATTGCCATCGGTTTTGCGGCCGATGTTACGGTAGTATTCATGGTCGGGGTCCAGATTGCCGATGTAGTTCTTCACCCATACCACTTTACCATTGTGCGTATTCTTATAATAGTTCAGCCCTCCGCCTACGGATGTATCGATTTTATCATCGTTATAGTTTACGGAGAACACGCCGCCGCCAAAGCCGCTGTTTACCAGTTTCCGTCGTACGAGGTTGGACTTTTGGATAGTTTGACCGTCCAGTTGGAAAGGTTGCAGACCATATTCCACCAAGGTACGCGCGTTTTTGTATTCTTCGTAGTATCCGTCCCCGTCAGTATAGTGCAGGGCAACGTTCAGATGCCAGGAGGGTGACAGAATCTGGTTCAACAACAATTGGTAATGCGTCTGGCGATAATAGTCTATCTGGTTGTCGTAGAAGCCTGTCACATTACCATCGTCATCTTTTATTTCTCCGTTCGGATTGTATTTGCGGTGCGCCTGCAAGGTTTCTTTATCCAGTCCGTCCCAAGCATGGTAAGTCTCTTCTTTTCCGCCGAAGGTGATGAACTTGACGGTGGTATTGTCGTTATAATAACCGCCTTGGACGAAATAAGATTTCAGGTCGGCACCGGCACGGTCTCTGTAGCCGTCGCTATGGATATTGGACAGGCGTGCGTCAAAACCCCAGTGACCGTTGATAATGCCTGTTCCCACTTTCACGGTTTCCTTATGCGTATTGAACGAACCGTAAGAACCGGAGATCTCTGCGTATGGTTTTGGCGAAATACCTTGTGTCTGCATGTTGATGCTGGCACCGAAAGCGCCTGCGCCGTTTGTTGAAGTTCCCGCGCCACGTTGAATTTGCATGTCCTGCAGGGAAGATGCAAGGTCAGGCGTATTTACCCAAAAGATGGAATTGCTCTCGGCATCGTTCATCGGTATGCCATTGGTGGTGACGTTGATACGCGTGGCATCTGTTCCACGCACACGGATACTGGTGTAGCCGATGCCGGCTCCTGCATCACTCGTTGTCAGTACGGAAGGGGTAAACGTCAGCAGATATGGAATATCCACTCCGAAATTCTGCTTTTTCAGTTGTTCTTTATTTACATTGGTAAACGCCACCGGAGTAGTTCCCGTGGCACGTGTAGAAATTATCTCTACTTCTTGCAGGTCTATTATCCGCAAGCTGTCCTTTTCTTTGGTCTGCGCACAGACACTTAGCGCTGCCGTCAGAAGGCATGTCACCATTGCACGTCTTTTCATTTGCAATACTTTTATTTGATGTTTTTTATTTTCATCACCGAGGATACAGAGTTTCACAAAGGCTTTTTTCCCTTTCTTCAAGCCGCAGGTTGTGCAGATTAGCACGAGTTCTTTATCCTCTGTGCCCTCTGTGTCCTCTGTGGTGAATTATCTGTATAATCAGTGACAAAACCAGAAAAGGGGGACTTTTCTTCTTTTTCCCTCCGCCGGCATTACCCGGATCAGGTCAATGGGTGTGATCTCAGCCCGTCATATTAGGGCACCCCTTAATTGAAATCGGCTGCAAAAGTATCGCTTTCTACCGAAATCTACAAATAATGTGAACGAAAACTGGATTTATTTGTTAATTTTGCCGCATTAAAATCTTAAAACAAAATCATTATGTTATCACCTCTGTTAATGGCGGCGGTTGCCGTCCAAGCTGCTGAAGACGGTTTCAGCAAGGTACAAATTCTTATTCAACAGTTGATAGACTGGGGCGTTAGTGCTGGTGGTCGAATCATTGGAGCTATCATTATTTTCGTAGTCGGTCGGTTCTTGATATCTTTCATCAAGAAACTTTTATCCAAGATATTGGTAAAAAGACATATCGATCCGAGTATCCAAAGTTTCGTGAAAAGTTTGGTCAACATTCTGTTGACAATCTTATTGATTATTGCCGTTATCGGTAAGCTGGGAGTGGAAACCACTTCGTTCGCCGCTTTGCTGGCATCTGCCGGTGTGGCTGTCGGTATGGCGCTGTCGGGAAACTTGCAGAACTTTGCCGGTGGGCTTATCGTCTTGCTGTTCCGTCCCTTTAAAGTAGGCGACTGGATTGAGAGCCAGGGCGTGTCCGGTACGGTACGCGAAATCCAGATTTTCCATACCATCCTGACTACAGCCGATAATAAAGTGATTTATATTCCTAACGGTGCTTTGAGTAGTGGTACGGTGACTAATTACAGCCGCGAAGATACCCGCCGTGTAGACTGGGTTATCGGTGTGGAATATGGAGAGAACTATGATAAAGTGGAAGCCGTGACAAAACGTATTATTGCCGCCGACAAGCGTATCCTGAATACTCCCGAACCTTTTATCGCCCTTCAGGCTCTGGATGCCAGCAGTGTGAACGTCGTTATCCGTGTGTGGGTGAACAGCGCTGATTACTGGGGCGTTTATTTTGATATGAACAAGACTATTTATGCCGTGTACAACGAAGAAGGCATCGGTTTCCCATTCCCGCAGTTGACGGTTCATCAGGCGAAAGATTGATAAACTGTTGCGTGGAAAGGTTTTCCCACTATAGGCATTACACGGATTCCACGGTCTTGAGGCGCTGTTATTGCGCAGCTTCCGTGAAATCCGTGTAATTCGTTATATTACATCTCGAAGACGTGAAGCTCTTCTTCTATCTCCTCACAGGTATTTTCTTCTAGATTGAGCAGGCGGTTAATTTCCCTTCGTTTTTCCAAATCCGTGAAATAGGCTTCTACTACTGCATACAGGTCAAATCCCATGGTGGAGCCTGCCGCCATATCCAGTGATTCTACCATCTTCTCTACTGCCTCGTGAATGCGTTTCTTGCTGATGAAATGCAATTCGTTGCTATGAATTAAGCTCTTTTCCATGATACTTTCTGTTTTTGGTTACTATAGGTATAACGTTCCTTCGGGTTAGTTAGTTCATGGTGAATGGAGCATGAAGCTCATAGGAACCGGACGTGGATAGTCTTCTTCATTGATGGAGGTGATAACTACGGTTTCGCATCTTCCTAAAATTCCAGCTGCTTTTTCAATAACTTTCACAAACCAACTATTAGGGAAATCCCTATTTATAAATAGAGTTAATCACTGGAATGGGGGATTTTATCAATCTACATTTGTACTATGGATAAATACTAAAAATAGATTGCTATGAAGAAGATATCGTTCATTTTGTTGTTACTGTTCACTGTATCGGTAACAAGCTGTGGTATTTATGGGTGCTACGGGTTTGATTATGCTCAATTGAGTAAAATAGAGCAGGGTATGACTTTAAAAGATGTCACCGCCATTTTGGGGAAGCCGGTTTTCCGTGACTTTGATAAAGAAGGGGAAGCTTGCACTTTTCGTGCTTTCGGTATGCATGGATGGTCGGTCGTTAAAATTTGGTTTAAAGAAGGCAAGGTAACTGAAATGAAGAGTTATCTTGAAGAAACGAATTCCTCTTCTGATAAGAAGAACTGTTTTGATGGGCAAAATAATTCTTTCGATAAAAAAGAAGATAACAGTTCAAAAATATATGTTTCTCCTGAAGGCAAGCATTACATCAAGACAGGCAATGTTGTAGTTACTCCCGAAGGTAAGCATATCATAGTCCATTAATCATCTTGCCGGAAAACAGGGTTGATGCATTGACTGTCCCGATTATTTTATTTAATGAAAGCCTTCTTTTTGAAAGATTAAGAAGTTTCCTCTGTTTGGAGTACTTTTTGATGACCTAAAATAACAGATATGATATGGCGCAAGTCTTGAAATTTCATATCTTTACGAAGATATTGTTTTTGTCATCAATAGATTAGTACTTATGAATAAAGATTTGAGAAAAGTAGTCATTATTTTAGCGCATCCCAATATGAAGGATTCGCAAGCCAACAGAATGTTGATAGATACGGTGAAAGATATGGACGGGGTGTCTGTGTTCAATTTATATGAAGAGGAGATTCCTTTTAATGTGGATGAGTGGACCCGTATTATTTCAGATGCTTCTGCCGTTATATATCAATTTCCTTTTTATTGGTTATCGGCACCTTCTTTGTTGAAAAAATGGCAGGATGAAGTCTTCACCTATTTATCTCAGACACCGGCTGTGGCGGGTAAACCTTTATTAGTGGTTACAACGACCGGTTCAAATGCGGAAGCCTATCGCAGCGGTGGCAAAAACCGTTTTACGGTGGATGAGTTGCTGCGTCCGTATCAGGGCAGTGCCATTCATGCGGGGATGGTGTGGCAAACTCCTATCGTGGTGTATGGGACAGGTACGGGGGATGTCGCTAAAAATGCAGCCGAGGCTTCTAATCTATATAAGCAGAAGATTGAGAGTTTGCTTAATAGCGGACATGGTGGAGATAGCTGGTAAGGGGCAGGAAGGTATGTCCTGTACTCATTAAAAGCTTTTATTGTTTAGGATTGAATAATATATTCTTTCTACTTCTCGCTTGGCGGAAATGGCTGGAACGGTTATTTCTTGTACCTTTGCAGGCGATTTTAAGAAAGGATATTCAAGATGATAAATAAATATGAAGAGCGTTTGGGAACCGAGCGCATGTTGCCGCTGGTTTTCAAGATGGCACTCCCGGCAGTAGCGGCACAGTTTGTTAATTTACTCTATAGCATTGTAGACCGTATCTATATCGGACATATACCGGGCATCGGTACGGATGCGTTGGCGGGTTTGGGTGTAACCATTTCCCTCGTAGTCTTGATTTCTTCTTTTTCTGCGATAGTGGGGGGAGGTGGTGCGCCGTTGGCAGCCATTGCGCTGGGGCAGGGCGACCGCCAGCGTGCCGGGAAGATATTGGGAAATGGTTTCAGTCTGCTGATTCTTTTCACCTTATTGACTTCTTTCACGGCGTATACTTTTATGGAACCTATTCTGTTGTTTACAGGTGCCTCGGAGAATACGCTGGGATATGCGGTTGACTATCTTTCCATTTATTTGCTGGGAACCATCTTTGTGGAGGTGTCTACCGGACTGAATTCTTTCATCAATGCACAGGGGCGGCCTTCCATTGCCATGTGCTCGGTTTTGATAGGGGCTTTCTTGAATATCGTTCTCGACCCTATCTTTATTTTCTGGTTCGACATGGGAGTAAAAGGCGCTGCCTTGGCTACGGTGATTTCCCAGGCTTGCAGTGCGATATGGGTATTGTGCTTCCTCTTTTCCCGTCGAGCCTCTTTGCCGCTGGAAAGGCGCTATATGAAGTTGAACAAAGGGATTGTGCTTTCGATGTTGGCTTTAGGAGTATCTCCGTTCATCATGGCAAGTACCGAAAGTTTGGTCGGCTTTGTTCTGAATAGTAGTTTGAAAGAGTTTGGTGATATTTACGTCAGTGCATTGACGGTTTTACAAACCTCTATGCAATTTGCCAGTGTGCCGTTGACGGGATTTGCACAGGGCTTTGTGCCAATCGTAAGTTATAATTATGGGCATGGTGATAAACGGCGTGTAAAGGAATGTTTTAAGATAGCATTGATTACTATGTTTTCTTTCAATCTGCTCCTGATGTTATTTATGATTCTATTCCCATCGACAGTCGCATCTGCCTTTACGAGTGATGAGTATCTGATAAAGACTGTTCGCTGGACGATGCCGGTCTTCCTAGGCGGTATGACTATTTTCGGTTTGCAACGTGCCTGTCAAAACATGTTTGTCGCCTTGGGCCAAGCGAAGATATCTATTTTTATAGCTCTACTTCGCAAAGCTATCCTGTTGATACCTTTGGCTTTGATACTACCGCATTTTATGGGAGTCACCGGAGTCTATGCTGCAGAAGCGATATCGGATGCCACGGCTGCAATCTGTTGTACACTGCTGTTCTTCTGGCAGTTCCCTAAAATTCTGGGGAGGATGAAGGGGGTATAAATGGGAATTTACCGGCGTAGCGCCGGG
>ULTJ01032091.1_pt1 | contig 36400 bp, 28 predicted proteins | sample 1957491 | NCBI WGS metagenome assembly ULTJ01 (sample SAMEA4835731, study PRJEB28245) | human gut metagenome | biome: gut microbiome; material: fecal sample | place: Denmark | collected 2008 | reverse complement strand
ATCCAGTATAACTTTTGCTCCACTTTTCACCCGATATAAAACTCTCGGAGAAAAGTAATTTATTACTCAGTGTATCTTTTAAACTAATGGTAACAGTGTAAGTTGATCCTACTACACCTTGAATAAAAAGATTATCCCTATCATAAGAGGGAGGGACTAAATAGCTTTTAATTTCTTTCTGTGCCTCATTAAATGTACCGGTCAAAGTCGTTTTCCGATGTCCCTCATTACCAGCAGCAATAGATAAGAGCTTTCCCTGTTTACCTTTCATCAAATTATCAATCAAAATGGAAAAGCTATCCGTACCATCTTTGTATCCCAATACAGTACCCATACTTAAATTGATAGAAATGGGCTTATTTTTCTCATCGGCATAATGCAATAAAAAATCAATACCATCCAATATGCCTTGTTCCGTCCCATTTACTGAAATCAAAACAATTTCCGATTTAGGAGCTATCCCCTTATAAACATTATCCCAACTTCCTGTAGCTATTCCGGCCACATGTGTCCCATGTGTTTCACCAGACATATCACGCTTAGCTGCCAATATCTGTTCTGTAGTTGAATATTCCAGTCCGTATCCATAAGATGAGTTAGAAGTCACCAAAAATTGATTCTGATCCCATACATATCGTATTCTACAATCTCCATTTTCATCTCTGAAATTTGGATGTGTAAAATCAAATCCACGATCTATGATACCTATAATAGTTCCTTCACCCTGATAGGAAGTAGGTAAACCTATTCCGACATGCACCTCATCCACATGTGTCAATATTCTAACAGAGTCCATCATTAAATGTACCTCCTTCCCAGCATCTACATCAAGAACCGTTTCTTCTTTTGCAAAAGATTCAAGAATATCCATCGGAATCACAGCTGTATAAAGACCGTTATATCCCACATTCAAATGAACATTATAGCAACTACATAAATCCTCCACGTTGGCTCCAGGGCTCAGACGAACATAAGCAAAAAGAGATTCCACACCGGAAACAACATTTCTATTTTTTTTTAATGATTGATAGGATTGAATTTTAGAAACTGTTGCTGCAGAAAATTTAGGTGAATAATCACAATATTCCACCTGAGCTATACAGCATAATGGCAATACAAACAATAAAAAAATTCCAATGACAGAGGATTTCATAAGGATATAGTTTAAAAATAAAAAGAGAGGCCATCCCTTTCATAAAGACGACCCCTCCAAGAGAGAATTTTATTTAATCGCAATTTTAGTTATGTGTTGTTGTCCGTCCGCTTTTACCATCACAATATATATACCCTTATCTAAGATAATTACGGAGTCACCACTTTGAATTGTTTTATCAATAATTGTTCTACCAGTCATATCCATAACGATAACCTCTCCGCTCTCAGATGATTCAAATGTAACATATACAGCTTGGTTTTCCACAAACAACTCACAATCAAGTTCTTGTTGGGTTGCTTGCATTCCTGTAGTACCGGAAATCTGCCAAGCAAGAATTGGTAACCCTTCATTAACCGTATTAACATCCGCTACCCACGGAGCTGGACTCTGTGTCCCATTTAGTACATTCAAAAAGTCTACAGACAACATTTCATCATTGGTTTTAGAGGTTACTCCGGCATGTTCATTTTCAACACCATCAGCTTCCAGAAAATAACAATTTTCAATTATAACACCTGCATCAATATCCCCTACTACTCCCATAGGAGTATCATCTATTACAAAAAGACCTGCATTGTAACAATTACTGATACGACCAGAACATAGATAACCTATCACCCCAGCAGGAGTAAAACCCGTAGAATAAATCATGCCATTATTGTAGCAGTTCTCTACAATAAAATCTTTATCAGCAAATCCTATAATCCCAGCAGCATATGTTGTCCCCGTAACCATACCTCTATTATAACAATTCGCAATTTTGCCATTTTCACCACCACCAACGAGACCACCGGATATCATACCGGATTTCATATCAATAGTTCCTTCATTATAACAATACTGGACAAGTCCACCTTTCATATACCCCACTAAAGCACCAGTCTGATCCATTCCTTCGATTGTTGATTTCTCTCCGATTCCTAAATTCTGAATAATCGCTCCTTTGCCAATACAACCAAACAATCCAGTTCCACCCACAGACATTTCATCAATATAATAAATATGAATATTATCTATCTTTTTGCCATTTCCGTCAAACACTCCCGAAAAACATTTTGAGGCTTCAATTATACCTTGATCTTCTCCCTGATTGGGATTACTTGTATCTATATAATCATCATACATTCCGATCGGATCAAACTTTAATCCTTTGTCGGCTCCCATATCCAGATCCTTAGTCAGTAAAAAGAATTTTCCCGCATAAGTTTCTCCCGCAAGAACCTGTTCTGCCAAAAAAGCCAGATGTTGCCCATTTTCGATTAAATAGGGTTTTTCACTGCTTCCATCTCCATTAGTCCATGAAGCACTAGTACCATCCCATGGTTCCTGTGCACTAACCGCGATTGCCATAATCGCCATTAATAATTATAAGTAATACTTCTTCATAAGTTGTAAATATTTTATTAATTAGACATAAAAAAATAATTTATTAATAAATAAGTATAATGTCGTTAAAGCATCTATCTCTCCGGAATTGTAAAACTTTCTTCAAATGCTGTTCCAGACACGATTCCCCATTGTCCGTTCAGATCTACCAAGAACTGAATTTGCATAATAACTGTCTTCTGATCAGCATCCAAATATCCCGTTCCTATGGCATAACCCGTTCCGTATTCAGCATGTAAAAAAGCCCTCTGTTGTTCAATCGTCGCTATTCCATTTTTATCTAAATCAACACGTATATCACCATTCTTCACATAACAATCTTTAATAATGTAGAAAGGAGCCTCTTCAGCTTTTAGAATGGTAACCTCTTTTGAAGTCCCTAAAAATTGGGAAGTGTAAATTCCTTTTTCTTCAAACTCTACCCAAGTAGGTTTTCTACTAAGTGACAAAACCAAAGATGATTTACCGAATGTAGATAAAGCAGTAGATTCACCTGCACCTATTACGATATTCGCTTTTGCTTTTGTTAAATAATCCAGTTTACTTAAATCTATTTTAAGTTTGATATTGGTACAGTTTTGGCCTTCCTTAAAAGTAACAACTTCATCTTCCAAACTGATAAAATCTCTTCCAGGCGCTTCAGTACCATCTGGATTTTGTTGAAACAGCAGACGTGCCGTTATGCTTGCCTGTCCTTGAGTACCTTCACGGTAAACGGGAATATTCAATAAGTTTTCAGTCTTTTCCAATTCCTTGTTTAACTTATCTATCTGAAAAGAAAAATAGTTATTGGTATCTGATTCATAAACCAATTTTTCATTGTCATGATCACAAGCTGCGAACAGAGACAAGGCACAAATAATTAATATATATTTTCTAATATTCATATAGTTGTCTATTTAAATTTCGATATCAATACTTTTTATTTACAGAGGATTCTGATCAGCAATCGGATCCATATTAATATTACCATCAAATTCACTTTGGGGTATCGTCAAAATAAAACCTTTATAATCCGGTTGCCTCGTTTCATCACTTAACTTAACCACATGGTTAGAACCTTCATAATCTCTATAATACCCAACCCGGAGTCGAAGAACATCAAATAATCTTCCGGTTTCTCCCCACAATTCGATACGCCGTTGAAGCAAAATTTCATCCAATAGCGTTTTTATTTCCGGACTGGTTCCTGTTCCATAGACATCTACTGACATCTCCTTACTATCACTGACCTTATCCAGACGATTACGAACGTAGCTACGTTCACGAATCGTACCAAATGTTTCCATCAATGTCCGCGCCTCTCCATAGCGTTCCAACCGACAAAGAGCTTCCGCTTCCGTAAGAAGTAGCTCCTCTGCACGCATATAAATATTATCTCCTAAATAAGATGTCACATCACTAAAAGTGAACTTTGTAGTACAATAGCTCTTCTGAGGTCCGAAAGAAGCTTCCAAAGCAGTTGCTATTTCACCTTTCCACCAACTGATACGACGAATGTCCTGCAATCCCATTTGCTTGTATAACCAAGCACTAATACATTTACGATCATAGGATCCATGCATCCCGGCAGTAGCATCCATATGACCAAAGAATGATGCATATGCACCTATCTGGTCACTTTTTTGTATTTCTGCTCCCCAAAGTACAGATACCATTCCCAACTGATTGAAACCTTTAGTCAAATCAGAAGTTCCGGCCAATTTGAGATCTGGTTTCTCAAGAGCAATCTGTGCAGCATCCAACGCATCCTTCCAACGATTTTGCACCAATGCAATGCGTGACTTTATTCCATTCGCTACATAATAGTCAATATGAGATTTATGTATTTGTGTGACCCCTTGTTCTTCCGCATCTTTCAACAAAGAGATACCTCTCTCAATATCCTTATTAATACGTGCATATACCTCCTCCACCGTTCCTCGTGGGTTACCCGGAGTGGAAGAAGTAGTCGGTGTTATATACAAAGGAACACCCGGTGCTTGTTCATGACCAATATACGTCTGTTGATAGAACTGTATCAAATGAAAATAGCACAGTGCCCTAAGAGAATAAGCTTGCCCAAAAAGGTTATCTTTTTGAGCTGGTAATCCATTTAGATTATCCTCATGAGCAAGAATATAATTTAGATTAGAAATCAATGTATAATAAAAATTCCACTCGGAATAGGAACGAAACAAAGGACTGGAATAGAAATTGCGTTCCTGCAAATTATAATCCATAGAAAACCAGCCTTTCACAGTGGAAGAAAGTACCATATCATCTCCCATAAAATCGGAAACCAACATAGTTGACATATATCCGAAAGCATGCGTCGAGTTGTCACCCGCCCAACCGGTTGAATACATCAAACGGTATACACCGTTCATGGCTACCATTCCTCCCTCCACATCCTTGAACAAAACATTCCCCGAAATCTGATCTGTAGGGTTCGTATTCAGGTTATCTGAGCAGGAAACATGCATCAGTACACAAGCCATGACAAAAGCTATATAATAAATCTTTTTCATATATTATCTGAAATTATTTAGAATTTAATATCGATACCCAAAGAGAATGTCTTAGTCGGTGCATAAGTATACCCTACTGTACCTGTAAAGTTATATTGTGGATCCATTCCTTTCAAATGTGTAAACAAAGCAATATTATCTGCTGTAGCATACACTCTGATGTTTTCCATTTTGATTTTCTGAAGCCACTTCTTCGATAAACTGTATCCCAAAGTAATATTCTTAATTGCAAAATAAGAGGCATTTATCAAATCCTGATCCGTCACACGAATTTGCTGATCCCACATAATTTTAGGAACATCAGTTATGTCTCCCGGTTTCTGCCAACGACGCAAAGCATTTTTATGCCATACATATCCTTTGTATCCCACGTTCATCATACTTCCATAAACCCCGTCAAGCATTTCTCCACCAATCGAATAAGTAGTCAAAATAGAAAGATCGAATCCTTTATAACGAAAATCATTTGTCAAACTACCATATAAATCCGGAATACGATTACCAACTACCTCACGGCTATTTGTCGTCAAAGTGACATCATCCGTTTTATATCTGGGAACAATTTTATTATTCTTATCACGATCTACCCAATAGAGCTGATTACCTGTCAATGGGTCTACCCCTGCAGATACAGGTAAATAAAAGGAATTCACAGCTTCTCCCTCTCTAAAAATATTAGAGCCGGAAATAATCTCGGGTTTATCAGCCAGTTTCAAAATTTTATTTCGGATATGGCTGGCCATAGCAGTAAGTGTCCATTCAAAAGCCGAACCTTTAAAGATCTCAACAGATGCTGTAATATCCACACCAATATTACGCATACTCCCCACATTAGCCGGATACGAGTCAAAGCCGGTAGAAGTAGCTTTAGGCATATTCAGCAACAGATCTTTAGTATGTTTGTTAAAGAACTCGGCAGTAAGAGATAATCTGTCAAAAAGCCGTGCCTCGATTCCGATATTAAGATTTTCATTCTTTTCCCATTTCAAGTCTTTATTTTCCAAAGAATTAATGCCAGCACCATTGAAACTGCCATTTGCCAATAAAGTATACAAGCTCTGATATGCATAAAAGCTACCAATGTTATCATTTCCCTGAGATCCAAAACTGGCTTTTAAAGTCAAATTATTAATCCAATTTACCGATTGCATGAAATTTTCCTGAGAAACTCTCCAAGAAGCTCCTAAAGACCAGAACTGTCCCCAACGACTATCTCTATAAAAACGAGAAGAACCATCTGTACGGAAACTACCGGATACATAATATTTTTCCCCGAAGTTATAATTAATACGGCTCAGATATGACTCGATACTATATTTGTCAGTCTGCGAGCTGGCTGCACTTAAAGTCGCTGCCGCCGAAAGTTCGAACAAACCTCCAAAAGGAAATCCCGTTTTTTGCGCCCCTAAGAAATTCTGTTTTAATTGATAATATTCGTGCCCCACCAACAAATCAAGCTCATGAGAACCGAATTCCCGTTTGTAAGTTAAAAGTTGATTAAAAGTGTAGCTCAATTTACGCTGTGCAGCCTTTGTCAGACTTCCGGAAATAGTTGCAGCATTTCCTGTATATGGATTGTTATATGTCATCTCCTGTGTATTAAAATAATCCAATCCAAAATTAGCCGTCAAAGTAAACCCTCTCCATGTGCCGTATTTTTCATCATCAGTAGACAACTGTATATAGGTTCTGGCGTTAAAATTATCCCGCGTACTATTTTCTTTATCTTCATGCAGCAAAGCTATTGCATTTGAATTCGACAGAGCAATTCTATTCAAACCATAGTCATAAATCCGGTTGCCATTAGCATCTAAATTAAACGAACCGTCCGTATTATGTTCATACACCGGATAGATCGGTGCCATAATCTGAGTAGTATACCACAAATTAGAAACGACTGAACCAGACGCACTATTATAATTTGTTCCGGTTTGCGCAAAAGAGGCATTCAAACCAAGTTTTAGCCAATCTCTGGCCTGGCTATCAATATTGACACGTCCGGAGTAACGTTCAAACTCAGTAGTCTGTAATAACCCTTGTTCATTCAAATATCCCATTGACACTAAATACTGAGTCTTAGAATTCCCCCCTGTAACAGCAAGCTGGTACTCTTGTCTCAAAGGATTATGAGTAGTGATTTCATCTTTCCAGTCCTCATGGTATTTCAAATTGGCGGCTGGATTAATCTTTCCCGTCATAGGATCAATCAACTGATTCAACGGCATGTCAAAAGGATTATACTGTTCATTGATACCCAAAATACCTTTTGCTGTACCTTTCATAACTTCCAAAGCTTGAATTCCTGCCAATTCCGGATCAACCCCATTCGTATAGATCAATTCATTCTTATATGCATCAAAAGCAAGCTCTAAATATTCTGCCTCATTTACCGTCTCATAACGTGGCAATGCCCTTTGTGAAATACCCCAATTTGCTTTTAAGTTAATAGAGATGTGGCCGTCATCTTTTTTCCCACGTTTAGTTGTGATCATAATCACCCCATTTGCACCACGTGAACCATACAAAGCACCTGCAGATGCATCTTTTAGCACAGTAACCGATTCTATATCATTAGGATTGAGCGTATTCAATGCTCCATCAAAAGGCACTCCGTCAATCACATACAAAGGTGTGTTTGCTGCCGAAATAGATCCGAAGCCACGTATGATCATAGAAGCTCCCTCACCCGGTTGTCCACTTCCCGATGTGCTCTGCACACCTGCGACCGTACCTTCCAAGGCTTTAGAAACATCTGCCACCACCCGTTTTTCAATACGATCTTGCTTAACAACTTCCGCCGATCCTGTAAATGAACTTTTTTTCGCAGTACCATAAGCTACCACCACTACTTCTTCCAGTTGCTCTGCATTCTCCCTCATTACAATCTGCAGATTTTTCTGATGATTTACCGGAATATCTTCGGTATTAAAACCAATATAAGATACTGTCAATACCCCATCAGCAGGTACATCATTCAGAGAAAATTGGCCATTATAGTCAGTAATAGTTCCCAATGTTGTACCTTTTATCTGAATACTGGCTCCAATCACCGGTTCTCCAGCATGATCCCGTACTATAAGTGATGTTTCCATTCTTAGAACGGGAATTCTTGATTTCTTTACCTTTACTAACAGAGATCGTTTTATCTGTTCTTTTAAAACTTAATCCGGTTTGTGCTGAAATAAGATCCAAAACATTCTGCAACGAAGCACCTCTTACATCCAACGTCACCAACGATACTGTATTCAAAACCGAAGGATCATAGAAAAAATTAAAATCAGTTTCTTTCCCCAATCTTTTCAGAACCTTCTCTACCGATTCGTCTTTCACACTTAGCGTAATGTTGTCCTTGTCAGTTTCCTGTGCTATACAAGCATTGGAAATTCCCCATAGAAACAAGGTAAATACCATGACACCCACCATTAACCTGTGTTTTCTTTCTGTCATAAGATTAATATTCTTTTAAGTTATGTATAAATTATATTTCCGGATGTTTCCACTATTATATAATTAATGGTATAATATGATACAACCATTTTCCTGTTTATATTTTATGCCTGTGACATACTCAATGGATTGCAATACAGAATGAAGGCTCTTATTATCATGGTCACCACTAAGCAAACAATTTATATTTTGTTCCGGAGCAATCTTAATTTTACAATTATAAATACGTTCCAAATCTTTTATCACATCATTCAGAGGAGTATTGTTATAGTGTAACTTATTTTGCAACCAAGTCATTACCTGTTTATGATCCGCTTTCTTTTTTACATACTCATTAGAAGATGTATTGATCTGTACCTGTTCATCTGCTACCAATCTCATCATAGCATCAGATAAGTCAACCTCCACCTTTCCGCTCTCTACACTAATTTGTGCAATCTCATTATCAGGATAAGCTTTAACATCAAAACTGGTTCCCAATACTTTCACATCAAAATCACTGGTTCGAACAATAAAAGGTTTCTTTTCGTTTCGCATAACCTGAAAATATGCTTCACCATTTAACTCAATTTTTCTTTCTTTCCCATCAAAATGCTCCGGATACTTTAAAGTAGTACAGGCATTCATGTTTACTACCGAGCCGTCCGGTAGAACCCATTCTTTTTTTTCACCAAACGATGTAGACACTTCCGTATATAGAATCTTTTCAGACCGTCCAAACTGTATATAAGGAACACCTATACCAACCATCAACAACACAGCACAAACAGCTACCCATCTCATACATTTTACTTTCCGCAACGGACGTCTTTCTATTTTCTTAAGAAGTCGGGCAGCCTCCTGCTTATACTGTTCGTGTTCCATATCGCATACATACGGTTGGTACTTCATGCTCTCTTCCCATATTTCATCAGAAATTTCCTCAAAAGCACTTTGCATATCACGATCCTGCATACTTTTTAACAGGTCGGATACTTCCGATTTGCTATATAAGCCATCTAAATAACGACGTATTTTTTGTCGGTTTGCTTTTTCCTTTTTCATAAAAATTACAAGTATAAAAAATCTGCTTGCATATAGTAAATACACAAGAGATAAAAACATCTATGGAGAGTTTAACCTTTATTAAGAATTAAGGATAAAAAGTAATAGCAAAAGATCAGTGTACGCACCGTTGTGTTTAGTAAAATAGGCACGTATTATTTTCAAAGAAGTAGAAATATGCTCTTGCACTGTATTTACGGAGATACCTAATGTCTGTGCAATTTCTTTGTGAGACAGTTCCTGAGTTCTGCTCATCTCAAAGATTTCTCTTTGCCGTGGTGTCAGTTTCTCCATAGCCTGCACCATCTGTTCCATAAAATCTTTTGAGAATGTCCTTTCCTCTGTACTATCGTTTGCATCTACAGCTTGAGACAACAAAATAATCTTTCAATTGCTCCTGATACTCCAAATCACGCAACATATTTAGAATGCGGTTTCGCATGATAGTGTACAAATATGCAGAAAAAGATGAATCCAAATTAATAAACTTACGACTTTGCCAAACAATAGTAAATGTATCCTGAAAAATATCTTCTGCAAAATCCCGGGACTTGAGATACCTCATAGCAAAATATATCAGTCTGTTTCTGTAAATGGAATATAGTTCACAGAAAGCATTCTCATCATCATTTATAAGTTTTAATACAAGTTCCCGTTCTTGCGAAGGTGAAGTGTTGGAATACATATTTATTGCCATTTTCTACTAAGAATACGAGATGCAAACCTATATTTTTTTTCTGTAATATGCAAATTTGTACAGATTAAATATATAAAGTCCAAAATAGAAATCCAGTGAAAAATAAAACTAAAACCAAACAAAAGTTATCAAAAGTTCATACCAAACATACGATCCAAGAACAAATAGTTACGAAAGAAAAAGCACAAACATGAAAATCAAAGGAAGTCCTTTCCTATCTTCATATTGCATTCTTACTGAAAATATTATAGAATTTAATATCTTTGTATCAGACTTAAAACAGCATTCACCCCTTTATCCACACCTATATTACATGAAACAACCTAACCCTAACAACCCGACCAGAGAAGAAATGTGGGCCAAGCAGCACTTATCTGCTTCGGAGATTGATTACAAAATATGGGAATCAGACAAACAGATGCTCCACCAAATGTCGAAATTGAGTCGGAACTGCACATTTGTCGTTGATGTCTATAAATGCAAATACACTTTCGCCTCTTCCAACTTTATAGACTTTTTGGGATATGACCAGCATAAAATAGCCACATTGGAAAAGCAAGGAGACTACTTGGAGTCACGTATTCATCCGGACGATTTATCACAATTAAAAACACTTCAAGTCAATCTTGGACAATTCATTTACGACTTACCGCCTGCTCAAAGGAATGATTATTGTAATATTTATAGTTTTCGGGTATTGAATGGCAAGCAACAATATGTACGGATGATCAGTAAACAACGGGTTTTAGAACAAAGTCATAGCGGGAAAGCCTGGCTCATTTTAGGAAATATGGATATTGCCCCTAATCAGAAAGAGTCCGATCGGATAGATTACACCGTACTTAATCTAAAGACCGGTGAACTATTTTCTCCAACTTTGCCGCCTACTCCCCAAATGAATCTGACGGGAAGAGAAATAGAAATATTGCGCCTTATCCAAAAAGGCCGGTTAAGTAAAGAGATTGCCGACAAATTTAACATCAGCATTCATACGGTAAACATCCACCGGCAGAACCTGTTACATAAATTAAGGGCAGAGAATTCGATTGAGGCTATAAATATCGGAATAGAATCCGGTTTGTTGAGCTAAATCATAAAAGTCTCAAACAAATACTGCAATATTTACGGCATCCACTCTACAATCCCTGTTACAGGATGCTGCTTTCTCCATTCCACAAATTCCGAATAATTCCTTACTCCACCCTGAATTACAGCTTGATAATATTCCACCCCCATAATATGTTCCGTGTCCGGTGTTTCATACTTCAAGGTTAAAATAGTACGTCTTATTTCCTCAGTCATAACCTCCAAAAGACGTTTAGCAACTTGCTCAAAATAACCATCGTACCGCGATCCTTTTAATAGATGAATCATATCGATCTGCCAAAGTTTATTCTCCCGATCCTGATACCAAGCATGCCACTCCACACAAGCCTCAACAGTATGCAGTAGATTCACGCACTCTATCTTTTTTATGGATGGATTCTCCGCCAATTCAGACATTGCCCGAAAACTATCAGAGATTTCCAAAGGGAAAGAATAAATATGAAAATCAATATCCCGGTGCCTCATCAACAGCCCTGTACTCAAGGACCCCACCAGATTAACTTCGGCACCGATTCCCTCCCATATCCGAATGATATCGGTATCCATTATCACTTCCCAAGCTCTTTGCTGGTTTCTCTTTGCTACTTCAAGAATATCCATTTCTCTCTTTTCGAATATGAGTACAAAAGTAGGTAAAAGACTGAATATATAGCTATAAATAACTATTTAATACTTTAATGAACCGAACTAACTTTGCCTCCATTTCGAACCATTTTAATATAACCCCAGAAAAACCATGACATTTAATAAGACCCAAAAACAAGAAGAAGAATATCTCCAAAAAATAATCGGTATACTAAATCAAACGATAAATAACACTGACCAATCTGTTAAAGACCATGTAGACACCTTGCAGGAATACAAGGACTATTTATGGTCCAACAAAGATATCGATCCGCATGAAATCCGTTCCATGCGTGAAAGCATTCTAAACCATTTCGCATTAGGCGAGAATGTAATCGACAAACGTAGGCGATTGAGTAAATTGCTGGATATCCCCTACTTCGGGCGAATAGATTTCAAAGAGAATAAAGAAAACAGTAAAACGACTCCTATTTATATAGGCATACATACATTTTACGATTCACATCGGAAAGTCAATCTGATATACGATTGGAGAGCCCCCATCTCGAGTATTTTTTACGATCATGAATCAGGCGAAGCCACTTATTCTTCACCAACGGGAGAAATAAGCGGAAAGGTCTTGCTCAAACGTCAATATCGCATACGCAAAGGAAAAATGGAATACATGATCGAAAGCTCCCTGACCATTCACGATGATATTCTGCAAAAGGAGCTTAGTGCCAACACCGATGATAAGATGAAAAACATCGTTACTACTATCCAACGAGAACAGAACCGGATTATCCGTAACGAAAATGCCCGCATACTCATTATACAGGGAGTGGCAGGTTCCGGTAAAACATCCATTGCCCTGCATCGCATCGCCTACCTTCTCTATACGCAAAAAGGAAATGTTTCTTCAAAAAACATATTGATAATTTCCCCGAATAAAGTTTTTGGTAACTACATCTCCAATGTACTTCCGGAGCTTGGAGAAGAGAGTGTACCAGAAACCAGCATGGAATATGTCCTTTCGGAAGTGCTCGACAACAGATACAAATATCAAAATTCCTATGAACAAGTAACAGAGTTACTGGAAAAGCCTACCCGAGAATTTATTGAAAGGATAAAATACAAAAATTCATTTGAATTTATTTCACTGCTCGATAAATTTATCCTGTACATGGAGAACACCTGCTTCAAAGCAACAGATGTAAGATTGACCAAATACATCACAATTCCGGCCGGATATATCGAAGAACAATTCAAACGTTTCAATCGCTACCCTATGCGCCGACGTTTTGAAGCGATGACCGAGTATATTCTGGAGATGATGACCGTAAAATATAACTTCACAGTCACTACCACGGAAAAGAATCTGCTGAAAAAAGAAATAAAGGGAATGTTTGAAGGAAATAATGATATTCAAGTGTATAAAGACTTTTTTGAATGGGCAGGAAAAAAAGGATTGATGAAATGCAGGATTACTCTCCGATACAGTACAAAGTCATTCAAAAACTTTACCCTTGCCGAAAAACAATTTTGGGAGATGCCTCTCAATCAGTCAATCCATATGGCTCTTCAAATGCGAAGACCATTCAAAGAGCATTTGCTACAAGTGAAATAATGAAATTGTGCAAGAGTTATCGCTCTACTTTTGAGATTACTAATTTGGCACAAAAGATTCAACCCGACAAAGAGTCGGAACCAGTCATGAGACATGGTGAACAACCGGATATACTCCAGTTTAAAGATATGGAAGGAGAGATTTCCGGCATTGCAGACTTAATTTCCACATTCAAGAAGTCGGATTACCAATCGCTCGGAATTGTATGTAAAACAGAAGCACAAGCAAAACTTCTTACCGAAAAACTCCAAACCATATGTGCCGAAAATCTTCATTTCCTTTCAAACCGCAGCTCTGTTTTCGTAAAGGGTATCATCATTACTTCGGCCCATATGGCAAAAGGATTGGAGTTCGATGAAGTAATCGTACCACAAACCGACAGTAAAAATTATCATTCGGCAATTGACAGGAGTATGCTTTACGTAGCAGTAACCAGAGCGATGCATAAACTGTCACTAACTTATTGCGGCATACCAAGCCTATTCATTGAAGTATAAATGATATCCGGAAACATCCACCCGTTATTTGCTTATCAAATTCTTGTATACCACCGTACTAAGCAATTCCTCCCGCCTTTGTTTGGAAACCGGCAATTCCTTTCCGTTAATAAACAAACGGCCACCCGAAATTGAATCTATATGAGACAGATTGATAAGAAAAGAACGATGTATTCTAAAAAAAGACTCTTTCGGCAACATTTCTTCCAAAGAAGTCATTGTCTGGTGGATTGTTAACACCTTATCTTTGAAATACAGTCTCACGTAGTTCTGCATTCCTTCGGCATAGAGAATATCCCTCCAGACAATCCGTTGGAAAGCATCTCCTTGCCGGACATACATACTGGATGCCGTCTCATCATGCTCACTCCGCAACACCAATTGCGAGAGAAACAGATCGCGTGCTTTCGAAACAGCCTGAAAGAAACGTTGAAAACCAATAGGTTTCATCAAATAATCGACCACATGCAAGCGGAAACCATCGAGTGCATACTCGGAATAAGCCGTAGTAATAATGGTTAATGGCGGTTTTTCCAAAGACTCCAACAATTCAAGCCCCGAAAGGTGCGGCATATTAATATCCAAAAACATGAGATCTATCTCCGTTGTCTTGAGAATATCAGCAGCTTCCAATGCGGAAGAACAGGAACCGGCAACTTCCAGAAAATCCAGTTTACTTATGTAGTTGACTATTCCCCTGATCGCAATCGATTCATCATCAACTACCAGACATTTCATTTTATAACTTCCCTTATGTTTTAGTACAACCTCTGCCATTAATTAAATATTGATTATAAGTTTAGTCCGATAAACGGCATCCGTTTCTTCTATTGTCAGGTTATAACATCCAAAATATAATATTTCCAAACGTTCTTTTATATTTTTAAGTCCCAAGCCACCCGTATTAATCTTCTTCCCGGAGAATGTAGATTTCGAATTTTCAATCTTCAAGCAAAGCGTATCTCCCTCTTGCCTAAAATCAATATCGATATACCCTTTCTCAAAATCCGACTTTGATACATGCTTAAATGCATTCTCAATAAATGTGATGAAAAGCAATGCCGGTATCTCTTTCTGCGGTTGCTCTATTTTCCACGAAGAAGTCACCACCAACTTATCGCCCCAGCGAATCTCTTCCACAGCAATAAAGTCTTTCAAAAATTGTATATCCTGCTCCAGGGTTACTTTCTGTTTATCGCCATTATATAGCTGATAGCGCAATATTTCCGAATATTTTATCAACAGATCGGATGCTAAATCCACATCTGTCTGCATCAGAATATGGATGTGATTCAATACATTGAACATAAAATGAGGAGTTACCTGATGCTGGAGCGTACGTAACTGATACTCCACAAGTATCTTTTGAGATTTAATATATTCCAGAAAAAAACGCAAACCGCAAATCGTAATATTTATAATAATTCCGGATGAAAGAGGAATAAAAAAGGCATAAGGTGCCAAATCTGTCACATCAAAATATTCAGAGCCGGAAGGAAACACCCCCGAGTTCTCTAACCAGAAAAATAAATTAATATATGCAAGAAAAGCAAATCCGATGAGCAAAGAGAAAAAAGAAAACTGGAACATAAACAATTTTACTCCTTTTTGTTTCATCGCCTTGAGCAGAAGCGAGCCACTCAAATAGTTTGCAATGGGACATATCGTGAGCACAAGAAGAACAGAAAACAGGATCGACTCCCATATCGACTTTACTTGCGGCAAAACCTGAAGCCAGAAAATAAAGAATATCAGTATCCAAAAAGGAATGATAACAAGCTTATCGTTTTTAATCAGATCTACTTTCATGGTTGCAAAGTTAGTATATTAATTAATAATTATATTCCCATTCGTCAAAGGCAAACCTGCCATTCGTCAAAAAGATTTCAGTGAAGAGATCGAAAAGAGGAATTTTGGCATCGAATTACCAACTACCCATTAAAACTTTACAATATGAAGAAAGTCTTGTTTTTGCTACTTACATTCCTCGTTTATTCAAGCATAAATGCTCAGATTATGTTCAAAACCGAATATTTCGGTACATCCGGTTATCGAATGACAGAAGGAGATACGGATCAAAAAGTAGGCGACAGTAAAGGATCGGCAGTCGTTTATCAAGGTGGCATCAACATCCCCTTGTCTATGAAATCGGATGAGAACGATCGCCCCATCATCTGGGCAGTCAGCTTAGGCGGGGCATATGCCAAGCTTGATAACAGAAACTTTACGGAGCCATTCGTTATTGACGAAATCATGAACATCGGATTCAGTATCAGCCATTTAAGATCTTTAAACGGAAAATGGTCCATATTAATTGCTGCCGGTGCGGGGATTTATATGCCCAATACCCGTTTTTCCCAAATCAATTATAAAAACATCTTGGGGAATATGGGAGTTATTTTTATCCATCATTTCAAATCGAATCTCGAGTTGGGAGGCGGCCTTGCCATGAATAATTCTTTTGGGTATCCGATGTTGTTTCCCGCTATCTATTTCAATTGGAAAACCGAAGGCCGTTACACCGTGAAGATAGCTATGCTCAAAGGTATCGAGATATCGGCAGGGTACAACATCCACAAAAAACTAAGCCTAAACTTTATCATAGAAATGAATGGGCAAATGGCCTTGTTGGAACAGGAGGGGAAAAATAAAATATTCACTCACCAATATATCGTGACCGGTATCCGTCCCGAAATAAAAATAGGAAAACGTCTATCGATACCCATTACAGCAGGCATTCATGCCATGCGCCCGGCAGAGATGGTGGATAGAAAACTGAAAAGTATGTTCCAAGACAAAGGGTATTATTTCCAGATAGCCCCTTACGTTTCAACCGGATTGCAAATCGGATTTTAAAGTTGAAGAAATACAACCGAGTCGGAGGTAAATGCCAATTATCGGTGTTTATCTCCTACCCGATTGTCATTAACCGATTCTATTTAAAAACAGTAGATTCAGCCTTAGTCTGATTCATATCAAAATTGAAAGTTATCGGAGCGAATTCCGGCAACTTACTTTGCTCCTCTCCTTCACCCAATAATACTTCTGTCGCTGCAAAATTAAACTTCATGTTCGCATTTTCCACAGCATATCCAGCAATTTTTCCCGGTTCAACCTTCACCTCAACAACCAATGTCTCCGGTTCTCCATCTTCCGTAGCTGATGGCATGGTAATCGATAAGCTCAGAGGTTTTGGATCCAGAATGAAATTAATGCTGTCTTTGGCAGTTGTGAGTGTCGGCTCATATCCCACTTTGTAGCTCACATCTCCTATGGCTTCCATTATTTGATCTGTCAATCCTTCATCCTTGACGATGGACAGAATAATATCCCTGACAGGAAAACTTTCAAAATGAATAGTATCATTGTCGACTTTGGCAGCAACATCCGTTCCAGAGGAGGCCAACGGAGATACGATAGTGGTAAACATTTTACCGTCATAGTTTCCGAACATTGTTTCCGTTGTGACTTCATCCGGAAGCTGCGGAACATTTTCATCATCGTTACAAGCAACAAAAGAGAAAGAACATCCGAGTAACAATACTAAAACAAACAATTTCATCAGCTTAAAAACTTTTTTCATTTTCTTTTAATTTTTAATTAATACTAAACTTATCAAGTTGTCATCCTATGACCACTTTTGCATGCTAAATGATATACCCTCTCAAATGCTGTATAAAGGAGTTGTTAATATTTGTTTCATCACTGATTACCAGATTCATGAACACAGTAATTAAATAAAGAAACCCAATTTCTAATTCAGGTTTCCTTTTTAAAACAGTAGCAAGTCATACTGGCCTAAATGAATATATATCACCGGATATTGTTTTAAATTCATTTGTTACATGCAGTATTTTCATCAAAGTGTTATTTTTCTTATATCCAGGTACGGCAATCCTGCTACTTTCCTTATAATTAAAACAAGTAAAGAGTAACTGTAATGTTCGGGATTGCTTGATTAAAATAAAACAATGTTTAACTAAACAACCAAGCCCAATAGGCAAAACCTTATGAATGAGTATACAGAGAAAAGGATAGTGGCATTCACTTCACAATCCTTGAGACAATATGGAATACGTGCAGTTCGTATGAACGATATAGCCAAGAATATGAACATTTCGAAACGAACCATATATCAGGTATATAATACGAAAAATAATTTGATCAATACCTGTTTGGATGCCTATTTAAGCAGAATAGAGAATCTTTTTTATATCATCAGGTATAGTTCTTCGGATGTACTCTCGTGTCTTTGGGAAATCTCCTTGGCTTATATGGATAATTTATACAAGGGTGAATGTGCTTTTTGGCTTGATATAAACCGGTATCTTGAGTATAAATACATATATACCGCACACAACCGTATGTGGCGGGACGGATTGGGAAAAGTTATTTCAGCCTGTCAACAGGAAGATTACGTTGTTCCGGATTTAGATATACAAATGTTTCTTGAATCATTTACGACACTGCTATATAACGCCAGAATTGCCGAATGTCCCCCTATCGTATTACACAAATCAGCTTACTTTATGCTTAGAGGAATCATGACGAGTCAAGGCGCTGAACGCTTAGAAAAAATCGAGAATCAGTTTGCAGAGAGTATGAAAAAGTAGTAAATGAGACTAAAAAAACGATCCTCAATTACCTATTCCCTGATGGTTTGTGCTAAATTACACTAAAAAGGGCGGCTTCCCTTTTGGAAAACCACCCTTCACTAAACAATATTTTTCTCAAAACTAAATAACAATTAAAGAAATCGATTAGAGAGCACCTACTTCTTTAAGAGCAGCATTTGTTTTACGAACAGCAGCAGCACTTGCTTTGAATTTAGCCATTTCTTCTTCATTCAATGGAAGTTCAACAACTTTTTCAATACCATTCTTACCCAAGATTACAGGTACACCACAGCAGATGTCTTCTTCTCCGTATTCTCCTTCAAGAGCTACTGAGCAAGGAACCATCTTCTTCTGGTCGTGGATAATAGATTCCACAACGAAAGCTCCTGCTGCACCCGGTGCATACCATGCAGAAGTACCCAACAGTTTGGTCAGTGTAGCACCTCCTACCATTGTATCGGCAGCCACTTTCTCCAACTGCTCTGCTGACAGGAAGTTAGAAACCGGCATACCTTTGTAAGTGGCGAAACGAGTCAAAGGAATCATAGTAGTGTCACCGTGACCACCGATAACCATACCTTCTACTTCATTAGCATTGCAACCTAAAGCCTGTGACAAGAAATATTTGAAACGTGAACTATCCAAAGCGCCACCCATACCGATAATACGGTTTTTAGGCACACCCAAAGCCTTCAATGACAAATAAGTCATTGTATCCATCGGATTAGAGATTACTACAATAATTGCATTTGGAGAATATTTCAGGATGTTTTCAGCTACCGATTTCACGATACCGGCATTTACACCGATCAACTCTTCACGAGTCATGCCCGGTTTACGAGGAATACCGGAAGTTATAACAACAACGTCAGAGTTTGCAGTTTTAGCATAATCATTGGTGCAGCCTACGACAGTAGTGTCGAACCCCAACAACTGAGCTGTCTGCATCATATCCATTGCCTTACCTTCTGAAACGCCTTCTTTTACATCCAGCATTACTACTTCGTCTGCTACTTCATTGAAAGCAAGTACATTTGCACATGTAGCACCTACGTTACCTGCGCCTACTACGGTTACTTTTGACATAATACTTATATTTTAAAAAGTTGATAATTAGTTCTATACTTTTTGCGCCACAAAAGTACAACGATAATCGTAATTAAAGAAATATTTCCGTAATAAATTTAGTTAAACCGACAACACTTAATGGTATAAGATTTCATAAACCGGTCATTGATCTGCTATGACATTTGTGTATGGAAATAAAAAACTAAGTGAAACTCTGCGCTACTCTGTCACTAAATGATTAAATTTGCGGCGAATTATCATCTAACTAAAGAGACATGAATAAGAAATCCCTTCTCATTATCGCCGTATCGGTGCTGGTGATAGCCCTCATCGGTATCACTTATTTACTATTTACCGAAAAGCAGAGTAATCGTGAACTAATCGAAGAGTTTGCCCTTGAGAAAGAAGATCTGGAGAATGAATATACACGTTTTGCACAGCAATATGACGAGTTAAAACTGACCGTATCCAACGACTCCTTATCGATCCTGTTGGAACAAGAGCAAATCAAGACCCAACGGCTGCTCGAAGAATTGCGTACCGTTAAAATCAGCAACGCCACTGAAATACGCCGCTTAAAAAAAGAACTGGCTTCACTCCGCAAAATCATGATCGGCTATATCAACCAAATAGACTCCCTCAACAAGCTTACCAACCAGCAAAAGCAGGTAATTGCGGAAGTAACACAGAAATACAATGCTGCTTCACGCCAAATCAGCAACCTGTCAGAAGAGAAAAAGAATCTGAATAAAAAAGTAACTTTAGCAGCCCAATTGGATGCTACCAATATTTGGATCGAGCCCAAAAACAAACGTGATAAAAAAGTAAAGAAAGTAAAAGACATCGTCAAGTTTGCCATCGGCTTTACAATTGTCAAAAACATCACGGCAGAAACCGGTGAACGTACCCTGTACGTCAACATCTATAAACCCAATAACGAAGTACTGACCAAGAACGCCGCCAATACTTTCGAATATGAGAACCGTTCACTTCCCTACTCCATCAAGAAATACATCGAATACAACGGAGAAGAACAGTCTATCACCGTGTTCTGGAATGTGGAAGAATATCTTTCCGCCGGTACCTACCGCGTAGACATCTTCGCCGACGGAACAATGATCGGTTCACAACGGTTCGAATTGGAATAGCCAGTTCTCTGTACAGAAAAAATATGCCGGGCCAGTAGTCCCCTTCCCACTCATCCTTACATAAAGAAAATAGTAATATACATCCCCCCCTTATATTATATGTTACCCCAAATAACAATATATGTAAGGGGGCATTTCATATCCCCTAAGCACCCTTCTCACCACCCCTAAGCATCCTTCCCACCGACCATAAGCACCCTTCCCCCCCTCGGCCTTATTTTTTCTCCGCCAAGCGATCGCCCGTAGTGTAGCGTCCAAAGGGGCGATTGTCTGAGCGCAGCGAGTTCGAGCCCCTTTAGCGAAACGCAGGAAGAGAGTAGGAGAAAAAATACAGCCTTGATCCTTTCTTTTGGTATCTTTTCTTTCGTATCAAGACGAAAGAAAAGTACATCCCCCATCATTATACTCAAAAAAACTTAAATCATTTTGCCAATTCACCGAAACCCCATATTTTTGTTTCGTTGTTTATGCAATCATTATTCTGCAAATCAAAAGTAAGAAACAGAAAATATCCATAAACAAAAATCTCTATATTTGTGTTGTAAAAAAAGAAGTATCACCTTTATAATACGCGAGATGCAATGAAAAAATTATTCATTCTGACAATTCTGCTAATCAATCTCTTTTCAACAAAAGCACAGAACATACTCAACTTAGATAGTTGCCGTGCATTGGCTTTGGCCAACAATAAAGAGTTGCTCATCAGTAATGAGAAAATAAATGCAGCACATTACCAGCGAAAAGCTGCTTTCACCAATTACCTGCCCAATATTTCGGCCACAGGAGCTTACATGCGAAACCAAAAGGAATTCTCATTGTTGAACGATGCCCAGAAAGGAGCTTTATCCGGTTTGGGAACCAGCATAGGTGGTCCGTTGCAACAAGCCGGAGAGGCCGTATTGGGCCAGCTTCCTCCCGAACTGGCACAAAAATTAGCTCCGGTTCTCACGCAAGTGGGCAACGAGCTTGTACCCGCCCTTAACGGAGCAGGGGAATCATTAATCGACGCTTTCCGTACCGATACCCGAAACGTATATGCCGGTGCCATCACGTTGACACAACCTCTTTATATGGGAGGTAAAATCCGCGCTTACAATAAAATCACCAAATATGCCGAAGAACTGGCACGCCAGCAGCATCATTCCGGCCTACAGGAAGTGATCTTAAGTACCGACCAAGCCTACTGGCAAGTCGTTTCGCTGGTAAATAAGAAAAAACTGGCAGAAGGTTATTTGAAACTTCTTCAAAAATTAGACAGCGATGTAGAAAAAATGATTGCTGAAGGAGTGGCAACCAAAGCGGACGGACTATCCGTGCGCGTAAAGGTAAACGAAGCCGAGATGACACTCACTAAAGTAGAAGACGGACTCAGTCTTTCCAGAATGTTGCTTTGTCAACTATGCGGTCTCGATTTGACCACCCCGATCGTATTAGCAGACGAGAATATAGAAAACCTGCCCTTATTGAAAACGGAAACACAATTTGACATGGCCACCGCTTATGCCAATCGTCCGGAGATACGTAGTTTGGAACTTGCCAGTCAGATATACAATCAGAAAATAAACGTAACCCGTGCCGAGCATCTCCCCTCCGTAGCTTTCATGGGAAATTACATGGTTACCAACCCCTCCGTATTTAACGGATTTGAGAATAAGTTCAAAGGCATGTGGAACGTAGGTGTCATGGTACAACTCCCTATCTGGCATTGGGGCGAAGGCATGTATAAGGTAAAAGCTGCAAAAGCAGAATCTCGTATAGCCCAGTATCAGTTACAAGATGCAAAAGAGAAAATAGAATTACAGGTAAACCAAGCCGCTTTCAAGGTGAACGAAGCTGCCAAAAAACTCGTCATGGCTGAGAAAAACCAGGAAAAAGCAGACGAGAACCTTCGATATGCCCGGTTGGGCTTTGAAGAAGGGGTGATAGCCACCAGCAATGTCCTTGAAGCGCAAACAGCTTGGCTGTCTGCCCAATCCGAAAAGATAGACGCCCAGATTGATGTCAAATTGACGGAAATCTATCTGCAAAAGTCATTGGGTACACTTAAATAAAGGAAGAGGTAAAAAGGGAGAAGGGAGAAAGGAGAGGGAAGAAGAAAAATTCGTAATTGAATACCGGCCTAAAAGTACTGAATAAGAAACTGATAGAACAAAAACTTGATAGAACAGGAAGTTCATAAATAATAAAAACATAAGAAAGAGTTATTTCAATCGTAAATTGTAAATTGTAAATAAAAATGGCATCACAAAAATCACAGAACAGCAATATGCTGCTTGCATTCCTTACTCTTTTGGGAGTTATCGCTCTGGTTGCAGTCGTTGGTTTCTTTATGCTTCGCAAGGGACCGGAGATTATCCAGGGACAGGCTGAAGTGGATGAATACCGGGTATCAAGCAAAGTACCGGGACGTATACTTGAATTCCGTGTCAAAGAAGGGCAAACCGTACAAGCGGGAGATACCCTTGCCATCCTTGAAGCACCGGATATCGCTGCAAAAATGGAACAGGCACGTGCTGCAGAAGCTGCCGCACAGGCACAAAACGAAAAAGCCATTAAAGGCGCCCGTCAGGAACAAATACAAGCTGCCTATGAAATGTGGCAAAAAGCCCGAGCCGGGGTAGTAATTGCCGAAAAATCGTACAAACGCGTTAAAAACTTGTTCGAGCAAGGAGTAATGCCTGCACAAAAACTGGATGAAGTAACCGCACAACTCAATGCATCCATTGCCACCGAAAAAGCCGCTAAAGCCCAATACACAATGGCAAAGAATGGGGCAGAACGGGAAGACAAGATGGCAGCAGCCGCTCTTGTGGAACGTGCAAAAGGTGCTGTTGCCGAAGTGGAATCTTATATAAAAGAAACTTTCCTCATCGCACAATCAGCAGGCGAAGTTTCCGAAATATTTCCCAAGGTAGGTGAACTGGTAGGAACCGGAGCACCTATTATGAACATTGCCATACTCAAAGACATGTGGGTCACTTTCAATGTACGTGAAGACCTGCTGAAAAACCTTACAATGGGAGCTGAATTCGAAGCCTTCGTCCCGGCACTGGACAATAAGACGATCAAACTGAAAGTGGATTATATGAAAGACTTAGGTACTTATGCCGCTTGGAAAGCTACGAAAACAACCGGGCAGTTTGACTTGAAAACATTTGAAGTCCGCGCACGCCCACTGGATAAGGTAGAAGGACTGCGCCCGGGAATGTCGGTGATTATCAAGAAATAATTAAATAATGTGTCAATGTGCTAATATGCCAATGTGCCAATTACCATGCGGCATGTTGGCATAGCGCAGCCAATTGGCATATTGGCACATTGACACATTATTCATTTTCATTACTAAATTATGAAAGAAAGAGAAAAGAAATACATAGCCTTGTGGCTCGTCATGAAGCGCGAATGCCGCCGTCTCGTGTCGCGTCCGCTTTATCTCTTTTGCATGGTGATTGCACCGTTATTCTGCTATATCTTCTTCACCACGCTGATGGATTCCGGTCTGCCGACCAATCTGCCTGTTGGTGCAGTGGATATGGATCAGTCTGCCACCTCGCGAAACCTGATCCGCAATCTGGATGCCTTCGGGCAGACGGGTGTAGTGGCACATTACGGTAGTATAGCCGATGCCCGCATTGCCGTGCAAGAAGGAAAGATTTACGGTTTCTTTTATATCCCCAAGGGGTTATCGGCAGATGCCCAAAGCCAACGCCAACCCAAGATTTCATTTTACACCAACAACTCTTATCTCATAGCGGGTTCTTTGTTATTCAAAGACATGAAGATGATGAGTGAACTGGCAGCAGGAGCAGCCGGACGTTCAGTTCTATACGCCAAAGGGGCTACCGAAGACCAGGCAATGGGGTTTCTGCAACCGATTGTAATCGATACGCACCCGTTGAACAATCCCTGGTTAAACTACTCCGTATACCTGTGCAACACATTAGTGCCGGGCGTACTCATGCTGATGATATTCATGATAACCGTATACTCCATCGGCACGGAGATCAAAGACCGCACAGCCCGCGAATGGTTACGCATGAGCAATAACTCCATATACATAGCCTTGGCAGGCAAACTGTTGCCCCACACGGTGATATTCTTCATTATGGGTATCTTCTATAATATATATCTGTATGGATTCCTGCACTTCCCGTGCAATAGCGGCATCCTGCCGATAATATTGGCTACCCTTTGTCTGGTGCTCGCCTCCCAATGCTGCGGCATCGTGATGATAGGTACTCTGCCCACCCTGCGTCTCGGATTAAGTTTCGCTTCATTGTGGGGTGTCATCTCCTTCTCCATCTCCGGCTTCTCGTTTCCGGTAATGGCGATGCATCCTGTCTTGCAGGCATTGAGCAACCTCTTCCCGTTGCGTCACTATTTTCTTATTTACGTAGACCAGGCACTCAATGGTTATAGCATGATCTATTCCTGGCCCAACTATATGGCATTACTGATATTTATGATGCTTCCTTTTCTTGTGGTTCACCGCTTGAAAGAAGCATTGATATACTATAAATACGTACCCTGATGAAAGAGATTACATTCAAAGAAAGAGTAAAGCAAGGCATCAATGACCTGTTTTACATCTGGTTGCGAGAGTTCCGTACCACTTTCCGCGATCAGGGGGTACTCATATTCTTTATACTCGTGCCACTGGTATATCCGCTTATCTACGGATTTATCTATACAAATGAGGTGGTACGTGAAGTTCCCGCCGTTGTAGTGGATGCTTCACGCAGTTCCTTGAGCCGCGAATATCTTAGAAAAGTAGATGCAACCCCCGATATCAACATCGTAGCCTATTGTGCCGACATGGAAGAAGCCAAACTGATGTTGAAAGACCGCCTGGCTTATGGTATTATCTATATCCCTTCGGAATTCAGTCAAGACATCGCACAAGGCAAACAGACCCAAGTAAGCATCTATTGTGATATGAGCGGGCTGCTTTATTACAAAAGCATGTTGCTTGCCAATACTGCGGTATCACTGGATATGAACCGGGATATCAAGATAGAGCGTGCCGGAAACACAACCGCCCGACAGGATGAAATCACCGGTTATCCGATAGAATATGAAGATGTTGCCATGTTCAACCCGACCAACGGCTTTGCCGCTTTTCTCATCCCGGCTGTATTAATTTTGCTGATTCAGCAGACCTTATTGCTCGGCATCGGCCTTTCGGCAGGAACAGCGCGCGAACAGAATCGTTTCAAAGACCTTGTACCTATCAACCGGCATTACAACGGTACGTTGCGTATTGTCATGGGAAAGGGTTTGAGTTATTACATGGTCTATTCGCTGGTATCGGTATATGTACTATGTGTCGTCCCTCGGATTTTCAGTCTGAACCAAATAGGACAGCCGGGCACGCTCGCCCTGTTCATGCTACCCTATCTGGCAGCCTGCATCTTTTTTGCCATGACCGCTTCCATTGCTATCCGCAACCGGGAAACGTGTATGCTGCTATTCGTGTTTACCTCCGTCCCTCTGCTGTTCATCTCGGGAATATCCTGGCCGGGTGCTGCTATCCCTCCGTTCTGGAAATACTTTTCCTACGTCTTCCCATCGACTTTCGGCATCAATGGTTTTGTACGCATCAATAACATGGGAGGTACCTTGAGCGAAGTTGCATTCGAATACAAAGCCTTGTGGCTACAAGCCGGATTTTATTTCCTTACCACCTGTCTCGTATACCGTTGGCAAATCATAATGAGCCGCAAACATATCATCGAGAGATATAAAGAACTGAAAGAAAGGGAAAGAATGATACAAGGAGAATAAACAAAAGGGAAATAATTCCCCGATTATATTATATATAGCGATCTACGGATAATTAACAAATGTAGATAAACATAGACAAGCGCAAATTATCGTAAGTGTAATCCAACCTATGCGATAATTTGCGCTCATTTATTGTAAAATGCCCACAACACCAATAAACCAAATCAATTCATCCTTGCCGAAAATCGATAAGTACCAGATTGTAATGAGAAGACAACCGTATTGTCTCTTTGGGAATCCAAACGAATGCCTTTTACCTTTTTCCATTCGCTCCCTCCTTCCTTTATTGAATCGAAACGAACACCCGGCAGTTTCAAAAGAACTGTAGTATTGGCTGGTACCACCACTTCAATATCTAATTTGTCGTCTGTAACTTTCCAATTGGAAACAATTGTTCCATACATGGAATTATAGTGTGAACGTACCTGTCTGGGGCCTTTCTCATCTATCCAAGGCGCTATGACAAATTCTTTGAATCCGGACTTCGGACGTTGAATACCCCCCAACGATTCCACAAACCAACTCCCTATATATAAATAAGAGCTATGCAAAGCAGATCCTCTGCACTCCCAATCTTCAAAGAAAGTGCCATTTCCATTCTTTATCATATTCCCCCAACTTGGAAAGTCTTCTTTGGTAGCCATTTCACAAATCAAATCATTGCGCTGGTTATCCAATAAAGTATGGAAGAGGAAAGAACCGGCCGTGATACCTCCCCAAAAATGTCCTTTACGATTCACCAATATCTCATACTCCAGACGTTTCCAGACTTTAGCCTTCAATTTTTCAGGTGGTAAGTCCACCATAAGTGCAATAGCTAAATAAGCAGGATAACCGTTCACATAACTATTGTCATCCGGATTGAAGAAAGTTTTATGCACAGCCCTTCGCACCTCTTCCGCCCTTTTGCGCCAAGCGACAGCCATTGTTTCATTCCCCAAAACATCCGCTATACAGGCAGCCGTTTCCAAACTATAAATCCAATGGCAGTTATTAAAGAACAATGTCTCGCGGGTATCTCCCAAAGACTTTCCTTCTTTCTCCATCGCCGATCGTTCCGGCCAGGCATCCGGCCACAGCCAGTCTCCCAGAAAACTCCACTTTCCACCCCAACGCACCAACATATCGTCTTTGGATTTAGTTTCTACAAAATCGAGCCAACGCCGGATGGTCGAGAAGCTTTCTTCAAGAATGCGCACATCACCATACTGGCGATAGACCTCCCAAGGCAAAGTAATACAAAAACCACTCCAGGAAGGACCGCCACCACCAATATAGGTAGGAGCCGTATATGGTACATTTCCATCTTCTCCCTGCACATCGCGCCAATCTTCCATCCATTTGGTATAAAAAGCCCCCAACTGATAATTATCCAAACCGGTACGCGTAGTAGCCAATGCGTCACCACCATACCCCCTACGTTCACGATGAGGACAATCTACAATATAATTACCCAGACTCAAGTTTTCAAAAGTCCATAATGTGGTACGATAAAGATCGTTTAAAAGCGATATATCACATTCAAATCCGGACGACCGCCGAAAATCGGGACGAATCATCCACCCACGTATCTGTTTCAAATCGGGTGCAGACCGTAAGCCGGTAATCTGAACCCAACGTCCGGTCATGTAGTTAAAGCGATTACGGAAAGTACCCTTCCCGTCAGGCCCTATTTTATAAATACTATGTATTCCGTAGCTACAAGCATCTTTTTCTCTCTCCGAAAAGCGGAAAACGACCGAATCTCCCGGTTGTCCGACAAGCGGCATTTCAAACCATCCGGCATAATTAATTCCCATATCCACACGATACACGCCCGGGCTCACCTCTTCGACCGCAACCGGTTTAATCTCATCCATCAGCAGATTGGACTCCGCTTTATCGGCGGAAACCATAATCTGCGGTTGGTAAACCTTTGCTTCCGCCCATTCAGAGTCGTCAAAACCAGCTTCATTCCATCCATTGATCTCCAAAGAAGCATCATAAAACTCACCGGCAAAATGATGTGCATCCCAATATCCCATCAGCACATTGGGACTTGCATGCGTCTTCCAACTGCCGTCTGTTATCACCCGAACTTTGCTGCCGGAAGTCAACGTTATCTCAGCCTGTGCCAACGCCATTGGAATAGCTGGCTTGTCATTACGCTGATAAGCAGGAAATACAGCCCAAGAAGTACCCAACCACAAAGCAATTACATTCTCCCCTTTTTTCAGATAATGACTGATATCATACGTCACATAACGGGCACGCGATTTATGATCTGTCACAGACGGAGCAAGTACGGCATTTCCAATCTTACAACCATTCACATACAATTCATGATATCCGATAGAGGCTACGTAAATCAGTGCCTCTTTAAGGCTCTCTGTTAAAGTAAAAGTCTTACGAAACCACGGATCAAACATTTTATTATCTACCGGCCGGCCACCCACACTTTGGGATTCCATTTCAGCACTCCCTATCCAATGGGCACTCCAATCATCGGCAAACAATCCCATCTGCCAATAAGCCGGTTCACTCCATGATGTCCAGTTGCCCTGTTCATCAGCCAAACGAACTTTCCAAAAGCACTTTTGCCCTGTAATCAGTGTTTTTCCATCATAAACAATATGGACCGATTCATCTGAATGTACTTGCCCGCTGTCCCATAAATCTCCCTGTTCTTTATCTAACAACTCCCGGCTACTTGCTACCAGAACCTGATAAGCAGTCTGTCTCTGCCCACGCACGGCAACCGTCGTTCCCATTTTCCAACTCAAACGCGGATGAGGAATATCCAACCCTGACGGATTATGCAAATATTCACACTGCAATCCGACCGGTTCAATATTTTTCTTCCCTTCCTTCACTCCGTACGCTGTAAGAAGATACGGTGAAGTTAATAAAAACATAGTCAATAGTATTGTTTTACATCTACTTATCATAACATTCAACTATTTATTCGTTAATGATTTATACCGGCACAATGCCTCTACAAAATAGTAATCTGCATACGTTAATGGTGCATCTACTTCTGTCCCAGCCGGCATATTACCGACAGAATGTTTCAAAATAAATCCACCGTTAGTACCTACTTCTGCCATATACTCGGATGAAGATAATTCCTGTAACATTTTCTCGGCAGCTTCAAAATATTTCTGTCTGGAATTTTCCGAAACATACCGACATAACTCGAATAACCCGGCACAACTAATAGCAGCTGCTGAAGCATCCCTCAAAGTATTCGGTATATCAAGCGCATTATAATCCCAATAAGGGACCAAATCTTCCGGCATATTGGGATGATTCAATATAAATTCTGCTATTTTTACTGCTTGTTCAAGATATCTGGTATCTTTTGTAAAACGATACATCATCGTATATCCATATAATCCCCAAGCCTGCCCACGAGCCCAAGCTGATTTTTCCGACACACCTTGTCCGGCTTGATAATGTTGAATTCCTCCCGTTTCCGGATCATAATTTATCCCATGATAAAGACTATTATCAGCCCTAAAATGATTCTTCATAGTCGTATCGGCATGCTTTACTGCGATATCATAAAAAGAATTATCACCAATAGCTTGCGCCACCCAGAGCAACAACTCTAAATTCATCATATTATCAATAATAACCACATAATCATTCGGTCCGCGATTATGTGACTTAATACAACCGACCATCGGACTAAACCGGGTAATAAGAGAGCGCGCACTGTTAACAATTATATCTTTATAGCCGGACTGCGGAACTATACGATTGGCATTACCATAACTACAATACATCATAAAGCCAATATCATGCGTACTTACATTATATTGCTCGGGCTCCAATAACTTCAACATACGTACCCCCTCCATATATAGCTCTTCATAGCCAGTTTCTTCATACAAATAAAACAAAGTACCCGGATAGAAGCCACTACACCACCATTTAGAAGAACTATTCTCCGGTTTATGCTCTTTCACATCATATGTTTTCGGGAACACATCCGTTCCTTTTAATCTATCTGCCATATATAGATATTGATGCGCAGCACTTCTCAACACTTTGTCTACATTAACTCTCCTCTTGAGAGTAAGCGTCGGACACGCCTGTATAGGATAAACTTTTTCTACAACAAGCAGAACAAAGGTTAATAATATAACGAATTTACATATTTTCATTTAATACATTATTTTTCCAAATTAATCTGCTTTCGCTCTATATTCCATCCCTTTATGACTAAAACAGGTGTATTCTTCAAATTCTGATCAGCCGTTTCTATTGTTACCAATTTACTTTCACCCGGCATAAGTGAGAAAAAGTTATCTGTATAAAACGACGGACGAACCGGACTCAGATTTTGATCTAAAAATTGTAGCTGATTAAAAAAAGCAATAGAATTAGAAACATTTCGCAAAGTGACATCTACCCAAAATTGTCCATCAGTTTTCCTTACCTTGCAAGAGCTGACAAGCCTTGCCCGTTTCATTTTTACCAAATCCTCAAATCCCGAAGCCGCCGGGCCAGTAGTTGTATCTTTACCTTCGTATTTGTCATTAGAACGCCAATAAAAATTAGAAGATACCTCCCTCCCTCTTTCATCCGTCAGTCTCAACTTTATAAAATGTATTTGTGAAATATCCTCGGGAAAACAGATAGTAAATACATCGTTGATAACTCCGTCTGATGGCAGATTTATTTTAGCAGACTTTTCAAAAACTTTCCTGCTATTTATATCATACACCTGTGCCATCACCGTATAATTGCTGAAAGACTTGTAATAATCGTTAATTACAGATACCGTATTCTTCAAATAATCAAATTGTACATGTAGCGGTTCAAGGGCATTCGCTGTATGATAAAGTGATGCTGTCGGTTCCAACGACCAATCCCACATACGAGCACTCACTTGACGTACAGGACAGTTATGATACCAAAAGAGTAACCCCGAACAAAATCGATCTCCATAATCCAATTTGTTATAATTCCACACCTCCCATATGCTCTTTGAGTTAATAGCACCAACGAACTGCCCTTTTTGAGCAAACTCTTCAATAGAAGAAGATTTTCCATAGTTATCAACCAGTTCTTTATACATGGTAGACATCAAATGGAAGCCATTACCATCTAAATAATCCCATACCTCTCTATTAATAGGCCATAAATCCTTCTCATCCATCATTTCTTTCAATATTTCTACTGTAGGAAGCGTAGGAGCTCCATACTCCGGATTAAAACCATCTACCCGACTTCCTCTGGACGATGCCGTATTTTCATAATGTTGCATCGGATTAACTTGCTTATACGGACTACCGTCGTGTACTCCTTCGCATTCCGACTGCATCTGATACCCACGCGTCCCGTCAAGTTTCATTAATAACTCTCGCGTACCAGTTACTTCCGAACTTTCATTAGAAGCTACATAGTAGGCTAAAGACGGATGATTACGAATACGTTTTACCGTAGATTCCACATTATTCAGATAAACTCCCTTATCCTGCGGATGACGCGTGTCCCCTGTCATCCAGAACTCTTGCCAAATCAACAATCCCATTTCGTCGCAAAGTTGAAAAAAATAATCAGATTCGGCAATACCGCCACCCCAGAAACGAATCAGGTTAATTCCGGCCTGTCTCGTGTATCGTAATTCAGCATAAGTGCGTTCATCCGAACTACGAAGCATGGCCTCCGGAATCCAGTTTGTTCCCCGAATAAAAATGCGTTTTCCGTTTATATAAAATACACGTGAATGATCCGGAGTATTCATATCAGAGGTTATTTCACGAATACCGAAGCGCGTCTTTACAGAATCACAAACGACACCATCGACAGACACGGTCATCTTTAACTCATATAAGTTCTGCGGGCCCTTATTGACGGGCCACCATAAACGGGGATTTTCTATAACCAACTGCGGAAACTCTTCAGGGGTAAATACAACTGTTTTATTTTCCCCTCGTAAAATACGGAGAGGTTTCTTCACTATAATATTCTCACCCACGATTTCACTACTGATTACGCAATCAATCGTATCCGTAGAATTAAGCGCATTATTCACCTCTACAGAAATTGTCTCCCGAGCTATATCGTACTCCGGCTTTCTCAACTCTGACTTAATAAACGGATGCCGCAAAGCCACTGCACCCGTTGTATATAAAGAAATACTTTTCCAAACACCTGTATTACGGTCACGGATGCCATCCATAAAAGTAAAGTCCCACCCTACACTCATCAACATAGTTGTATTCAAGCCAATATTTCCATTGCCTCCGTTATGGAATTCTCCGGTAGCTCCCCAACTTTTCGGCATCGTAGTACCTGGCACATCGACCGGATATACCTTGACAGCAAGTATGTTTTTACGACCTACCTTAACAAAATCCGTCACATTTATGTAGTCGCTTATAAACATACCATTCAGCGTACTCAATAAATTACCATTCACCCATATTTCTGCCCGATAATTAACACCGTCCGGTTGCAACCATATTGTTTTTCCAGCAAAAGATTCAGGCACATCAAACTCAGTACGAAACCAATAAGTATAAAACTCACGCCCTACTTTAGAGATATCAGGAATCTTACCGGATTCCAACTTATTATTCACTCCATAATAAGGTTCCGGATACTCCTTATTATAGACAAGAGAGTTCAGTACAGTTCCGGGTACTATGGCAGAGAGCCAATCACTTGTATCATACCCTAATGTCGAAACCTCTTCCGCAGAAGAGGTCACATCGCCTGCTTTCTTCATTTTCCATACATACTCTCCATGATGGATTTCCTTAGAATCCAACCAAATCCGTTTACCATCTCTGGCATAATTAGCATTTCTCCCTTGTAGACCACAAGAGATTGACAGAAATAATAAAAGAGAACACAATACCTTATTCATCATAATATTCACTACTCAAAATTACCGGAGGCGAATATAAGCAAAGAATCGCGTACGTAATATATCCATCTTAGCCATATATAGATACATACAAGACAAATACACCAATAATACACTTTTGGCACATATGTATACATATGTACATACATTACATATCTAAAATACATAGCAAACATTAAAATCCAAGAGACATATATTCTATGATTGAAATACAAATTCGAAAAACAAAGAACAGAAATATGGAAAATAATTGATTTACAAACAAATAAGTATCCCGTTTCAAGAAATACAATGAAATGATAAAAAAGTATCATTTTATTATTTAGATTCGCCTTATATTTGCATCGTCATTACAATAAAATACTAATGAAGAAAAACAGTTAAATAAATTCTATTCACAATATATACATACTAATAAGAAACAATCAATCGTATCAAAACGGTTTAAAACAATATAATAAGAATATAAATATAGCTTTAATTATTAATCTGTTCCATTCTTATTATTCTCTACGACATTTATTTTTTTAGTAAAATACAATATTCAATAAAAAATTATACAAACATGCAAAAAAAGTATATTATTAGCTGCATTTATATGTTATTATGCAGTACTCTAATCGCAGCAGAAAGCTTAACATCGCCTGATGGTAATCTCAAACTTCTTTTTTCATTAAGCAAGCAGGGTGAGCCTGTATACGAATTGTTTTATAAAAGTAAAGTAGTCATAAAACCGTCGAAATTAGGAATAGAAATAAAAAATGATAAAGGATTAATGAACGACTTTTCATTAATGGATACCAAACGCACAACATTCGATGAGACCTGGACTCCGGTTTGGGGAGAAGAAAATCAGATTCGCAACCACTACAATGAATTGGCTGTCACATTGGAGCAAATAACGAACAGCCGATACATTACCATCCGTTTTCGTCTTTTTAATGATGGCTTAGGGTTTCGTTACGAATTCCCTCAGCAAAAGAATCTCAACTATTTTATTATTCAAGAAGAACACTCACAATTCGCAATGGCAGATGATCATAAAGCTTTCTGGATTCCAGGTAATTATGATACACAGGAATATGAATATACCGAATGTCGTTTGAGCGAAATACGCGAAACAATGAAAAAAGCAATTACTCATACTCCAAATAGCTGCTTCTCTCCCACAGGTGTACAAACCTCTATTCAGATGAAGTCTAAAGACGGATTGTATATTAATCTGCATGAAGCAGCTTTAGTAGATTATTCATGTATGCACCTAAACTTGGATGACCGTAATTTGATTTTTGAATCTTGGCTTACTCCAGACGCCATAGGTAATAAAGGTTACATGCAAACCCCTTGCAATTCTCCCTGGCGTACGGTAATTGTCAGCGATGATGCCCGAAATATATTAGCTTCCCGTTTGACACTCAATTTAAACGAGCCATGTGCATATAAAGACGTATCGTGGATCAAGCCCGTCAAATATATAGGCATCTGGTGGGAAATGATTTCCGGTTACAAACGATGGGCTTACACTTGGGATTTTCCATCAGTAAAGTTAGGTAGTACAGATTATTCTAAGGCAAAAGCAAGCCCCAGCCATGCTGCTAATAATAAAAACACAAAATACTATATAGATTTTGCAGCAAAGCACGGATTCGACCAGGTATTAGTAGAAGGTTGGAATGAAGGTTGGGAGGACTGGCATAATAAATCAAAGGATTATGTTTTTGATTTTACCACACCTTACCCTGATTTTAATGTTCAAGAATTACAAGCCTACGCAAAAAGCAAAGGCATACGTCTGATGATGCATCACGAAACCTCTTCTTCCGTCCGAAATTATGAACGCCACATGGACAAAGCTTATCAATTTATGGCCGACAATGGTTATAATACTGTGAAAAGCGGATACGTGGGAAGCATTATTCCACGGGGAGAATACCATTACGGTCAATGGATGAATAATCACTATTTGTATGCAGTAAAAAAAGCAGCAGATTACAAAATTATGGTAAATGCCCACGAAGCAGTACGTCCTACCGGATTATGCCGTACTTATCCCAACCTGTTGGCTAACGAATCGGCTCGAGGTACAGAATATGAGGCATTCCAAGGTAACACCCCCTCCCATACTACCATTTTACCATTTACCCGCCTGATTGGCGGACCGATGGACTATACTCCCGGTATCTTCGATACAAAAATTTCTTTCGTTTCCAAGAAAAGAGGTTGGGTACATACTACTTTGGCAAAACAACTGGCACTTTATGTAACCATGTATAGCCCTCTACAAATGGCAGCAGACCTTCCAAAAAATTATGACCTATACATGGACGCCTTTCAGTTCATTAAAGATGTTGCAGTTGATTGGGATGAAAGTAGATATCTGGAAGCTGAACCGGGAAACTATCTGACGATAGCCCGTAAAGAGAAAGGAAAAGAAAACTGGTTTGTCGGGGGAATAACAGATGAAAACAGTAGAATATCCTCTTTTCAACTAAACTTTTTGAAGCCAGGGAAACAATACGTTGCTACTTTATATCATGACGGAAAAGACGCCGATTATGATACAATGCCCACTTCTTATGAGATAAAGAAAGGCATAGTAACCAACAAAACAAAAATCACCGTAAAACTGGCTCGTAGCGGCGGGTTCGCTTTAAGTCTGACAGAAGCCACCGATCAAGATAAAAAGATCAAAAAATGGAAATAAAACCAATTAGCAAGTAAATTATCAGCATTCGTTTAAAATGTATATCAGTTATAACATTCGTTATCACAAACATATTTATTGCATTAAAAATCAATATTTTACAAAACACTAATACGATAAAGGCAAAAGAGTTTATCAAAAAATCTTTTGTTCAGAAAGTATAAGTTTTGGATAACAAAGTAC
>ULTJ01033150.1_pt1 | contig 37047 bp, 22 predicted proteins | sample 1957491 | NCBI WGS metagenome assembly ULTJ01 (sample SAMEA4835731, study PRJEB28245) | human gut metagenome | biome: gut microbiome; material: fecal sample | place: Denmark | collected 2008 | reverse complement strand
TTTAGAGGATAGTCCCGTTCCTCGTTCGTGAGACGGTCTTTGACGCGGATAGCGGTAACTTTTTCCCCGTTGCCCACCACCTGTGTGGTTTGTGAGGAAGTGAAGATTTCCACATTCGGCAGGCTCTGCGCTTTCTCCTGCAATACTCGGTCGGCTTTCAACGAGTCGGCAAACTCAAAGACGGTGACTTTCTTGCAGATGCCTGCCAGGTCGATGGCAGCTTCGATGCCGGAGTTACCTCCGCCGATAACGGCTACATCCTTGTCTTGATAGAACGGACCGTCGCAATGTGGGCAGAAGGCCACGCCGCGTCCGATGTATTCCGCTTCTCCTTCTACATTCAATTTACGCCAGCTTGCACCGGTTGCGATGATTACCGTGGGGGCGGCAAACACCTCTCCACCGGTGACGAATACTGACTTTCCCTTTCCGTGAAGTTCGGCTTTCTCTATCCTCCGGTTCTCGAAAACCTCTATCGGATAATGCCCGATGTGGCTTTTTAGGGCATTGGCTAGCTCTGCGCCTGTAGTTTGGGGGATGGAAATAAGGTTTTCAATGCCTACGGTCTCTTTTACCTGTCCGCCGATATGTTCGGCTATGATTGCGACGCGCAGTCCCTTACGGGCCGAATAAATGGCTGCTGAAGCACCTGCCGGTCCGCCGCCGAGGACGAGCGTATCGAATTCCCTCCGGATAGGGGCTGCATCTTCCTGAGGAACGCTTCCGAAGGTTTCCTCCAGCTTTTGTAGCAGTTCTCCCAAAGAGCCGCGTCCCACGTGAAATTGCTTTCCGTTGGCATAAACGGTCGGTACGGCTTGTATTTTCAGCGCATCGACCTCCTCCTGAAAGATGGCTCCGTCTATCATCTCATGGGTGAGTTGCGGATTGAGCAATGCCATGATGTTAAGTGCCTGCACAATGTCCGGGCAGTTGGTACAGGTCAACGATACGTATGTCTGTAAACGAATGGGACCTTGCAATGCTTTTATGCGGCGGCTGATGGCATCGTCCGGCAGATTTTTGCCCTTTCCATCGGCATTTAGTACTGCGAGGAGCAGGGAGGTGAACTCATGCCCATTGGGGATTGCACGGAATTTTATGCCCGTTTCCTTTCCTTCTTTCAGTAGCGTGAACTCCAATTTGGGCTCATCGGTTGCGGTCAGTCGGCAGGACAATTTGTCGGAACAACTTGCCACATCATTCAGAAACTCGATGAGTTCCTCGGCCTGTTCGTGCTTGGGATGGTAGGTGATGTGGAAGATATAGCGGGCTTCCAATTGCTGGAATACGCTCCGCACTTGGTCTAAAATACTTGTTTCTAACATGATAATAAGTCTTTTTCTTTTGAAAATTATACAAAAAAGACTATCTCAGTTCGGTTTTCATCCTTAAGAGAGGAGACGAATTGGGATAGTCTTTCAGATGTTTACCGTACTTGTACGGTTAAATCTTACCTACAAGGTCGATGCTTGGTTTCAAGGTAGCTTCCCCTTTCTTCCATTTGGCGGGACAAACTTCACCGTCGTGGGTGGCAACGAACTGTGCGGCTTCCACCTTACGCAATAACTCGTCTGCATTACGTCCGATGTTGTTGTCCTGAATTTCAGCAATCTTGATTTTGCCTTCGGGATTTACGAGGAATGTACCGCGATATGCCATGCCTTCATCTTCAATCATCACACCGAATGCGCGGCTCAATAAACCTGTCGGGTCTGCCAACATCGGGTATTTGATTTTGCGGATACTTTCGGAAGCATCGTGCCATGCCTTGTGTACAAAGTGAGAGTCGGTGCTTACAGAGTAAACTTCTACGCCCATAGCCTGGAATTGGTCATATTTCTCGGCGATATCCACCAGTTCGGTAGGACACACAAAGGTAAAGTCTGCGGGATAGAAGAAGAAAATGGCCCATTTGCCTTTTACATCTTCGTTAGTCACTGTTTTGAAACTTCCGTTTTGGAATGCCTGAACTTTGAATTCAGGAAGTTGGGAATTGATAATCGGTTCCATAATTATACTTTTTAAAAGGTTTAGTTTTTTGTTTTACCGATGCAAAAATATAGCATTTTTCTCCGGTAGAACAAAAATTCCAATTGAAAAGTTTTATGGGGCGATAGATAAAATCTATAATAGAGTCCATTTCCACACAGGCATTACTTTTATAAGTCGTCCGGATTCGGTTATTTCCCGTTCTTCGTCATTAGTAAGGATGAACAGAGAAGTACATCCTGTTGCTTGTGAAGCTTCTAACAGCCCCTCTATTTCTCTCTTCCGTGTTTCTTCGTTGGTCATGTCCCAGGTAACTTGTATGAGGCTTGTAATCTGCTCATTCTGTTGGATTACAAAGTCACACTCCTTGTTACCCTGATAGTAGGATATCTTATCGGCAGGTTGGAGGTTACGCCTCAAAGTCAGGAATACAGTGTTTTCAAGCAATTTGCCATTATCGTCGCTTTGAGGCAATAGCACTGCATTGCGAATGCCATTGTCAACACAATAGTATTTAGGAAGTGAACCGGTTTCTTTAACGATGGATTTATCGTACTTGGGGACACGGAAGAAAAGAAATATAGAACAACTGTGGTCTGCCAGTTCGTAAAGTTTGTCTTTACTTACTTTGAGTCCCTGTGATTTCAAATCATTATAAATTGAATTGATGGAAGTCGGTTTGGTAAGATTTGCCATTACACGTTTTAAAAAATAACGCACAATCTCCGGATTACTTAACTTATAGTGCTCTACAAGGTCTCGGAAAAGCATTGTATTGAAGTATCCCTGCAGTTTCCGTTCCTTCATGGATTTTTCGGGGATGAGTACTACTTCGGGGAATGCCCCGGAATGGTTGAACTCGACAAAAGCGCTTTTCAGCTTAGCCTTGTCCGCTTCCGTATAAACCTTTGTTTTTACGTCTTTAAACCGGCAAAATTCATTGAATGATAAAGGAAACTCTTCATATTCCAAAGGCCACCCACGGAGGGCGGAGGATAATTCCTGTGATAACATCTGCGCATTGCTTCCCGATACATATACATTCTTGCAATAGCTTTTATAGATACGTAATATGAAAAGTTCCCACTTTTCTACGAGTTGTATTTCATCAAAAAACATATAAACATCCTTTATGGGGATATCAGGATACATTTCCATGTAACCATTTATAATGTCATCGAGTTCTTCTGTAGATAAATTGTAGAGACGCTCGTCATCAAAACCAATCCAAAGAATTTGCTCTTTTTTCACTCCTCTCTCTACCAAAGAGTTTATGGCAAGCATCATTAATGAAGACTTTCCGCAACGGCGTACGCCCGGAATAGTAATGATTTGCTTGCTGTTCAGCGGCAATTCCAAATCACGTTTGATGACATCAAACGGAATTTCATTTTGTTTGGTGGCAATTAATGCCTGAATGATTTCTTTCCTTTTCATAAGGACAAATATATGAAAAACTTTCCTTTTTGCAAGGAAATGGTTATGGTTTTTAATAGATTTATAATCTGTACTATACCATAACTTGGGTTGCCTTTAAAGACAGCATTTCTTTGGGTACCGAATTTTGTATTTCTTTCGTCACCGCCTCCAACAATGTATGGCGGATAAAGTTTTTATTCGTCAACAATACAATCTGCCGTGTGGGACTGGGGATGGCGAAGGGACGAACTAATTTCTGCTGTATTTCGTTGAGCTGCAATACCGCCAGTTCGGGGATGAAAGTCACACCTTTACCGCTTTCCACCATGCGCATGAAGGTTTCCATGCTGCCCAGATGATAGGCAAGCTGACTGGCACGGGCAGCTTTCAATTGGCAGAAACGCACCAACTGGTCGCGGAAGCAGTGACCCTCGTCCAGCAGCCAGAGTTGTTCACCGGTAAGGTCGGAGGTACGGATGACTTCATTATTGAAAAGAGGAGACTCCTGAGCGATGTAGGCAAAGAATTGTTCGTAGAATAATGATGTTTCCTGAAACTCTTCCATGCCCGCAAGGCTTGCTACGATACCTGCATCTATATCACCCGTCTGCAACGCCTTTTTGATGTCGTTGGTCTTCATTTCAGCGACTCTTATGTCCAGTCCCGGATATTTCTTTATCAGTTGCGGGAAGAAGCGTGGCAATAAATAGGGGGCAATCGTGGGAAGTATGCCCAATTTGAATGTTCCGGTGAGCGAATGCTTCTCTTCTTCTATAATGTTTTTTATACGGTTGGTCTGAACCAATACATTTTGGGCTTGTTCTATGATGTGCATACCAATTGGAGTAGGGCATACAGGTTGCTGGCTGCGGTCGAAAATCTTAGTGTCCAATTCTTCTTCCAATTTCTGTATCATGGCACTCAAGGTGGGTTGCGTTACCCGGCAATATTCTGCCGCTTTGGCGAAATGGCGGAACTGGTTCACTGCGAGAATATACTCCAATTGTTGTAAAGTCATAATAAACAGGGCTTTTGAGGGTTATAAATAGAATCCGTCTATGCAAAGATAGAAATTATCTGTTTGACAAGCATTGGTTTGCCGCTTATCTTTGCATCAGAAACAAAAGAAACATAGTATAAACATTTAAAATAATAGAATAATGAAAACTTTAGATTACTTGAATTTGAATGAAGCAAAAGTTGCTAACGTAGTTTCAGCATTGAACCAATTATTGGCTGACTTCCAAGTACATTACACTAATCTGCGCGGCATGCATTGGGACATCAAAGGACATGGTTTCTTTGTATTGCATGAGAAGTTCGAAAGCATGTACGACGATACTGCCGAAAAGGTGGATGAAATTGCAGAACGCCTTCTGATGTTGGGCAGTACGCCTGAAAATAAGTTCAGCGAATACCTGAAGATTGCGAAAGTAAAGGAAGTTTCCGGTATCTCTTGTGGCGGCGATGCTGTAGACCACATTCTGGATACTTACAAGCATCTTATCAGCGAAGAAAGAAAAGTAATAGAACTGGCTGAGGCTGCCAATGATGTTGTAACAGCCGATTTATTGACCGGTTACCTGAAAGAACAGGAAAAGATGGTTTGGATGCTCGTTGCTTTCAGCACCAAGAGCTGTGTGAAATAGAAGATAAAAAGTGGTAAAATGATAAGGTGATAGAGTGGTAACGGAATGTTACTTTACACTATCACCTTATTATTTTATTACCTTATCGTTTATGCAGCCTTATCTTTTTTATCGCCCTGTCACTTCTTTTTAGGGCTCCGTCTTGCCCAACCCTCTTCGCTGAAATCAGGTTCGGCGCCATGGAAGTCGTTCCCGTCTTGGAAGAATTGCTTCCAATCGTCTTTTTTGCCGCGCGATTTGGTATAACCACGTTCTTCGCGGCTGGGCTTACTCTTTTTCTTATCAGTGGCAGGCGCCGACTCGGACTTCTTGCTGCGCTTGGGGTAGTTGTTTTTTTCGTCTTTATCTCTGCGTTTGCCTTTCGGGGCTTCCTTGCTTTCTTCTCCGGCAATCTCTACAGATACCTTACGGCCGTTCCAGTTGGCACGGTTCAAGGATTTCACTACGTTATTGGCTTCTTTTTCTTCTACCTCGAAGAAAGAGAACTTTTGCATCAGGTCAATGCGTCCCAACTCTACGCGTCCACGGGTATTCTTGTTTAACAGGCCGATGAGTTCACTGGGGAAGAAATTATCCATCTTGCCCAGATTGATGAACAATCGTTTAAAGCCCGGTTGTGCTTGGCGGTTCCCGTCTTTGCGGTCTCTGCGCTCCCCGTTTCTGCTACTGCGTTCTCCGTCTCTGCCGCGCTCACTGCCGGTAGCGATTTCTATTTCCTCGCGGTCGCGGTAATATTCCAGGAAACGGTTGAATTCATGGGAAACCATACGCTTAATCAGGTCTTCTTTACTCAGCCAGTCCAGTTTGCGGTAGATGTCCGGCATGAAGTCGCCTATTTCATCCTCGTTTACTTTCACCTTCTCAAGTTCATCGATTACTTTCAGCAACTGTTTCTCGCAGATTTGCTTGCCGGTAGGCATTTCGCCCTGGATGAACTTCTTGCCGATGATACGTTCTATTTCGCGGAGCTTACCTTTTTCGCGCAAGTTGATGATGGCGATGGAAGTACCTGTTTTTCCGGCACGTCCCGTACGTCCGCTACGGTGGGTATAACTTTCCGTATCGTCCGGTAAGCCGTAGTTGATGACATGCGTCAGGTCGTCCACATCCAGACCGCGTGCGGCAACATCCGTTGCCACTAGTAGCTGCAAGTTGCGTATGCGGAATTTCTGCATTACGGCATCACGCTGCGCCTGGCTCAGTTCACCGTGCAGGGAGTCTGCATTGTAACCTTCCTGCATCAACTTGTCTGCAATTTCCTGCGTCTCTTTACGCGTGCGGCAGAAGATGATGCCGTATACCTGCGGATAATAGTCCACAATACGTTTCAGGGCTGCATATTTGTCTTTGGCATGAACGGTGAAAACCACATGCTTCACATTACTGGTGCTTTCATTCTTGCGTCCGATGGTGATTTCTTTGGCATCGCGCAAATATTTCTTGGAAATACGTGAAATCTCCGGGCTCATGGTAGCGGAGAACAACAATGTATTGCGTTCCTGCGGTACATCCGCCAGAATGGCGTTGATGCTGTCCGTAAAACCCATATTCAGCATTTCGTCAGCTTCGTCCATCACTACGTTCTGGATGGTAGACAGGGAAACCGTCTTGCGCTCCATCAAGTCGAGCAATCGGCCCGGAGTGGCAACGATAATGTGTACGCCACGCTTCAGGGCGCGTATCTGGCTTTCGATGGATGAACCACCGTAAACGGGCAATACTCGCAAACCATCTATGTATTTGGAGTAATCATTTAAGTCGCCCGCTATCTGCAAACAAAGTTCGCGTGTGGGGCAAAGAATAAGAGATTGGGGAATTCTGTTGTTGACGTTAATCTTCTGTATAAGCGGCAGACCGAACGCTGCGGTCTTTCCTGTTCCTGTTTGTGCCAGTACCACTACATCATTATTTTCTCCTAAAAGGTAGGGAATTACTTCTTCCTGTACCGGCATGGGCTGCTCGTAACCCATTTCTTCAATGGCACGGCGTATCTCCGCCGACACACCGAGCTCTTCAAATGTCTTCATTAAATCTTTGTATATCTTTAAATTCGGGCGCAAAGATAGTATTTTCCAATGGATAATTGATAATGAATGACTGATAATTATGCAATTACCCCCAAAGTTTACTATTTGCTGTCCATTATCCGCTATCCATTATCGACTAACAAAATGCTTTGCAGCCTTTTTATCTCATCCTTGCTTAGTCCGATGCCTTTTCGCAGATAGGTATCCACGTCACCATATTTCTTTTCTATCTCGTCTTTCGCCGCATTCAGGAAATCCTCCCGGGCGGAAAACAACGTGGTGATGGCCTCCTGCGAGCGTACCGGCAATTGGTAGGCATATTTGGAAGCGCTTGGGATGTTAAAGTAGTCATTACTGAGACGGTAATCCTCCATGATGATATCTTCGTTCACACCGAGTGCGGCGAGTATCAGGGCAGAAACGATGCCGGTGCGTCCTTTGCCCGAAGAGCAGTGGATGACAACCGGATAATTGTTCTTATCCTGCAATATCTCGAAAATCTGATGAAATTCCTTGGCATATTGGCCTACTATTTCCCGGTTCATCTGCTCTACCATCCGGTAGACGGTATCGCTTTTTATCTTTTCCTGCTGAATACCTTTCAGGATATCCTGCATGTCTCCCGTAGCGATAGGGATATGTACAACCTTAAACTCCTTTTGAAGTGGGTTGGCTTTGTCGCATTCGGCGGAAGCGCGCAAGTCGATGATGGTCTTGATGCCGATATTCTTTAACTCCCTGCGTGAGCAACACTCCAGGCTGTCAATCTCGGCAGAACGGTACAACATCCCCCAACGGACTTGTTTCTTAGTGGTATAGGAAGGATACCCCCCGAGGTCACGGAAATTCTGTATGCCGGGAATATTGATGTTCCGGGTGGCAATCTTCACGCGGTATTTGTCCGCGAAAACCAGTGTGTAGTAATAACGTCGGGTAGGGTCGTCGGTGATAATCGTCATCCGTTGGTCGGAAATGCTTGCCATGGCAACCGGATTATCTTCCGGGATAAGGTCAGGGTCGGTCGAAGCATATACTTTTACGCTCCCTTTGATGACGGGAGCCGTTTCCCATTTTACAATGCAATTTCCTACATTATTCTCTTCGCATACAACGGCAATGTGAGGAGCAGTGCCGCTACATGACGGTAGCAGTAATACCAGAGCAAGGCAGTTCAACAGATTTTTGTACATAATTCGTAACTCTTCTAAAGTCGTCTTATGGCAAATATAATTATTTTGAGAACTTTTACCGCAGATTACACTGATTTATATAGATTTTTTATACTTTTCCGCAAATTCTTTTGATATGGAATTGTTGAGACTTTTGCAAACTTCTGCCGCAAAGTCCATGCCGCAACGGATAATCTTGTCCCACGTAGCTTCATCTATATTGTTCAGGTCTTCGTAGCGCACATCGTACTTCAACAAGCCGTAGATGATACCTGCATTGAAGTTATCGCCTGCACCGATAGTGCTCACAGCCTCCAGCGGCGGAATGGCGTATTCTTTGGAAATGCTTTTGGTGCGTAGCGAAATCTGTTCCGCTCCTGCCGTACATAGGAAGTTGGGGCAATAGAACTTTATTTTGTCCTTGTAAATCTTGTCCGCGTCACGCTGGTTGTACATGTAGAAGAAATCTTCCCGCGAACCGCGTACAATATCCGCGTATTCCAGATTTTCTATGATGGTAGGCGCCAGTTTAATGGCTTCTTCCTTATGCGAAGAGCGGAAGTTCGGGTCGTAGTAGACGATTGCTTTCCTCTCGCGCGCCTGGTCGAGCAACTCCAATACCTTGTCGCGCAACACCGGATTCAGCGCATAATAAGAGCCGATTACCACGATATCATCTTCGGCAAGCCGTGGGAAGATGACATCCAGCCGTTGTTTGGGATAGTCTTTATAGAAGATATACTCCGCGTCACTCCGGTCGTTCAGGAAAGCGAGTGATACGGGTGATTTGCCGTCAGGGAACACATTGACATAATCAGTCGGGATATTATTGTCGCGCATGAACCGCAGGATAATATTGCCCACATGGTCATTGCCCGTCTCGCTGATGAAGCTGATGGGGACACCTGTCCGTCCCAGTGAGACAATACCATTGAAGACCGAACCGCCCGGCACTGCCGCCGTAGGCTGTTCATTCTGGAAGATAATGTCCAATATGGTTTCGCCGATACCGATTACTTTACGCATAATGACCTTGATTTTTCTCCCAGATAGCCGCCATGATGACGTTTGGAATAGTCTTCAATCGTAAATCCGGTCTCCTTCATGGTCTGTACCACCAGGATGTCGCCAATCACTGTCATGGCGGTAGTAGATGTAGTGGGGGTCATGCCCAAGGCGCAAACTTCCTGGGGCTTTCCGGTGCTGAGGCATACGTTGGACTCATGTGCCAGCGGGCTGTCCGGGTTTCCGGTAATTACGATAAATTTCAAATCCGGGTTCAAGTTGTGGGCCAACTGCGTCAGTTCCACTATTTCACGGGTCTTGCCGGAATTGGAGATAAGCAACAACAAATCGTTTTCCTGCAAGATGCCGAGGTCTCCGTGTTGTGCTTCGCTGGGGTGTAGAAAAACCGAAGGTATGCCTGTGGAGCAGAAAGTCGTAGCTATGTTCATGGCTATCTGTCCTGCTTTTCCCATGCCGGAAGTAACCAGTTTGCCTTTTTTACGGTGTATCTGTTCAACGATAAGCTCTACCGCCTTCTCGTATGCATCCGTCACAGGGATGTTCAATACGGCTTGTGCTTCTTTCTGTAAAAGCTCTTGAATGGATTCTATCATTATCTTGAATTTTGTTAGTAGTTGAGTTATAGCCTACAAATATCTGTAATTTTCCATAAATGGCAATAAGTTTTATTGTATTTTTGCGACCGCAAATTGTTTGAGACATCAGAATGAAGAAGTTAATAGAAGAAATCACCCCGGAAATCAATCAATATACTTTGCCGAACGGCTTGCGCATCATCCATGAACCGTCACTCTCCAAAGTGGCTTATTGTGGGTTTGCCGTAGATGCCGGAACGCGCGATGAGCTTGAAAATGAGCATGGTATGGCGCATTTTGTGGAACATCTCATCTTCAAGGGAACCAAGAAACGCAAGGCGTGGCACATCCTGAACCGGATGGAAAATGTGGGTGGCGACCTGAATGCTTATACCAATAAAGAGGAGACTATGATTTATTCCGCTTTCCTCACCGAGCACTTCGGGCGTGCCTTTGAGTTGCTGACGGATATTGTATTTCATTCCACCTTTCCGCAACGTGAGATAGAGAAGGAAACGGAGGTTATTATCGATGAAATACAATCCTACGAGGACAACCCTTCCGAACTGATATTCGACGATTTTGAAGACCTGATATTCCGCGAGCATCCGTTGGGGCACAACATTCTCGGCAACCCCGAACTGTTGAAAACATTCCGCAGTGAAGACGCCGCTTCGTTTACTTCCCGTTATTACCATCCCGGCAATATGGCCTTTTTCGTCCTGGGCAACCTGGATTTTAAGCAAGTGGTGCGCTGGGCGGAGAAACTGTTGGCCGATGTTCCCGCCGTTGCGGTGGATAACCGTCGTACCCCGCCGCCTCTTTATGTTCCGCAACATCTTGTTTTGTACAAGGATACCCATCAGGCACATGTCATGATTGGCAGCCGTGGTTACAATGCGTACGATGACAAGCGGACGGCGCTTTATATGCTGAATAACATTCTGGGAGGCCCCGGCATGAACAGCCGCCTGAATGTGTCGCTCCGCGAACGCCGTGGTTTGGTCTACAATGTGGAGTCCAACCTCACCTCCTATACGGATACGGGTATTTTCTGCATCTATTTCGGTTGCGACCCCGAAGATGCCGACCTTTGTAGCCGTTTAGTCTATAAGGAGTTGAAGCGCATGCGCGATGTCAAAATGACCTCTTCCCAGCTTGCCGCCGCTAAAAAGCAACTTATCGGGCAGATAGGCGTGGCTTCGGATAATAACGAGAATAACGCCTTGGGTATGGGCAAGACTTTCCTGCACTATAATAAATACGAAACCTCCGAAGCGGTGTTCCGACGCATCGAACAACTCACTCCGGAGATTCTGCTGGAGGTGGCAAACGAAATGTTTGCGGAAGATTACCTCTCGACACTTATTTACCAATAAATGATTTTTCATGACCCGGCGGCAGATGCCGTCTGGCGGGGCATTGTCATGACTTTGTCCGTAGTTGCTCCGTAGTTTCTCCATGTTTTCCCTGTATTCATGGTACTTTGCATGGGTAAACTACGGAGCAACTACGGGGCATCTCCATCGTATTTACGTAGAAAGCCGGGAAATAGAGCGTTTTTTTTATTTGAAAACCTGCTTCATCGGACGGCCTATCCACACCTGCGGTTGCTCCAATCCGAAGATATAGGCGATGGTGGAAGCTACGTCATACTGCATCATGCTTTCGTGGAATTCCAAGCCTTTTTTCACGTTCTTCCCGGAAATGATGAAAGGAGTTTGCATTTCCTGCATCGTTTTCCCTCCATGGCCTTTGTTGATGCCTCCGTGGTCCGAGGTAATGATAAAGATGGTTTCTTTCAACATTCCCGCGTCTTTTACCGCCTGTACGATACGGTCGACGTATGTATCCAGTTCTTTCAACTTGGCGTAATATTCGGGGGTGTCGTGTCCTGCCTTATGTCCTACGTGGTCGGGATTGTCGAAACAAACGGCAAGCAATGCCGGTTTTTTCTCTTTGATGTACTTTTCCGCCATGCCGCACAAGGCTTCAGGATGTTGATTGTAATCGGGAGCTTTGGCATGGTGGTTCAGGGCTAGTGTGTCAACAAGATATTTGATGCCGTCCCACTCGTACAGGCAGCCTATTTCAGCTTCAGGCTGTGCATCGCGTAGCAATTGGAAGACCGTAGGGAAGATGCCGTGCTCATTGAGTACTCGTGATGGCAATTCCGGTGTTTTGGATCCCCATTGTGTGTATCCATGAAGTTCGGGACCGGCCCCCATAAACATGGACGCCCAGTTGATGGCACTGGAAGAAGGCAGTGCAGAACGTTTTTCTAATGTATAGGAACCATCCGTCATCAGTTGTTTGATGGTGGGAATTTCAGCCTTTGGAACGCTATAGGCACCCCAGCCATCGAGACCTATTAAAACGACGTGCTTTGCTTTTCCCTTTGCTTGGCAGGGAGTGGAGATGAGACACACTGCAATGAGCGATAGGAGCAGTGAAAAGGTGAGTTTTCTCATGTTTTGATTGTTTTTAAGTAGTTAGATATTTATTAAATAAGAATTATTTTACGTAGTCCAGCTTCACCACGATTACGCGGATGGATTGTGATTCCTTATCGGTGCAGACTTTGGCTATGTGCCAGTCGCTAGGGAAAAACAGGAAGAAACGTTCGGGGGTAGAGTCTATGAATATGGTTTTGTTCACGTCGTAGCTGTAATGAAGCGCATCCGGCTTATAGGCGCCATTGGGATAGGAACTGTCGTGGTCTAAGAGTCCGAAGCGTTCGCTGCCTTTCACTACGTACTGGAAGTCGATGTGATGATAGTGCGACTCGGAACCGCGCTTCTCCAAAGGCTGGTTCTCGCTATCTTCCACTGATACAACCAGCTTGGTGCCTTCTATGGGATGTTTGCCGGCCGGAATGCTTTGGAGGTCGTGCGTGGCCAGCCACTTGAACATGGCGTCCCATTGCGCTTGGTTCTTTTGATATTGGTCGTGGAATTCTTTCAAGTTGGTGCAGACGTCGGGCAGGGCATTGAAGCCGTTGCTCCAACTGCGTGATAATAACCATTGTTGAATACTGCATTGTGCTTGAATCATCGGGAGCGGTGCAATTGCCAGGAAGGCAATGAGTGCAATTCGTTTGAGTGTTTTCATTTGTTTTTATATTTTAGTCGGGCTAAAGGTAGCACTTCTTCTTTAATGGAAAAGAAGTCTTACCTCTTAAATATGTTAATGGCAAAATTACGGGGAATAATAAAAAAAGGTTATTTGTATTGTGCAAAAAGCGGGTATCAAACGGTTTAATGGAAAATAAGGGTATATGCGATGGAAGATATGTGTATGTCTCTGTGGATGGACTGTGTACTTTTGCATCTGAAAAACAATCTTTTATTATGAGAAAGTCATTATCAGCCTTACTATTTGTTTTATTCGGATGGTGCATGCTTCAGGCGCAACCTCAGACAAAGCAGGACGTGCGGCAAGCTATGAGACGGGTGGCCGACTGGCAGATAGCTCACATCAAGGAAGTTCCCTACGGAGATTTGAACTGGGTAAATGCTACTTTCTATTTAGGTTTATATCGCTGGGCTGAAGTAGCGGAGCGGGATAACCGGGATTCTTTTTATTTCGATTGGTTGATGGGTCTTGGGCGTCGCAATTATTGGCAGGTGGATAAACGGATGTATCATGCCGATGATATCTGTGTGGCGCAAACCTATCTGTTGATGTATGACAAGTATAAGCGACCGGAGATGTTGATACCGGCACGGGCACGTGCGGAGTGGGTGATAGCCAATCCGCCGCAAGGATCTTTCGTCTTGAATTATTCGGATGCCTCGACGCTGGAGCATTGGACTTGGTGCGATGCTTTGTTTATGGCTCCGCCGGTGTACTTACATCTGTATAATATAACGGGGGATAAGAAATTCCTCCGGTTTATGGATAAAGAATATAAGGCTACCTATAACGAACTGTTCGATGAAGCCGACAGCCTTTTCTATCGCGATCACCGCTACATCGGTCAGAAAGAAGCGAATGGAGCGAAAGTATTCTGGGGACGTGGCAATGGCTGGGTTCTTGGCGGGCTGGTGGAGTTGCTTCGCGGATTGCCCGAAGGGAGCAAATATCGTCCGTTCTACCGGGATTTGTTTGTCCGCATGGCAGAACGCGTGAAGCGTTGCCAGGGTAAAAACGGTTTCTGGCATGCAAGTATGCTCGACCTCGATGCATATCCCTCTCCCGAGACGAGTGCCACCGGATTTTTTGTATATGCTTTGGCTTATGGCGTTAATGAAGGACTGTTGCCCCGCGAACAGTTTCTGCCGGTTGTGGAAAAAGGCTGGAAGGCTTTACTTTCCGCTGTAGAAGAAGATGGAAAATTGGGATACGTGCAGCCCATTGGCGCCGACCCGAAGAAAGTGACCCGGGAAATGACGGAAGTATATGGTCCCGGGGCATTCCTATTGGCCGGTACTGAAATGTACCGTTTGCTGCAAGAAACAACAACACAGAATGTCAATATATCATCGGCAAGGGTAAGCGAAATCGCTGCCCTTCTGCCGGAAACTCCCCAAGGCATCGGCGTCTCTTATAAAGACCGTGGTTTCTGGGAACAAATGAAAAAGGATGCCGATGCCCAGGAATTATTGAAGGAGGCTCCCGGGCTGTTGAAGCAAGGGATGCCGCCATTCGTCGATTCACTTTATTTGCACCTCAACAAGACTAATGTCCGTTTGCCGGGTGAAAATATGATGAATGCGCGCTTTCAGTATCTTTATAAATTGACGTTGGCGGAATGCCTGGAAAACCACCGCAGGTATATTCCGGCGATAGAAAAGGCTCTGATTGCCTTGTGCGAGCAGAAACCGTGGTCTATTCCGGCGCATGACCGTAGTTTGCAAAACTATAACGGAACGGATTATTATGTAGACCTTGTTGTGGCCACCGCAGGCAATGGAATAGCCCAGTGCGTGTCATTGTTGGGCAATCGCTTGTCACCCGAAGTGAGGGCGCGTGTACAATGTGCTTTCCGGGAGAAGGTTTTTCGCCCTATCCATCGTTGTTTGGAGGCTAATAAACCTTTCTGGTGGTTTACGATGACCAACAACTGGAATTCGGTCTGCCTGGCTGGTGTCACCGGGGCGGCTCTTGCCTTGTTGCCCGACCGCGAAGAACGGGCTTATTTTGTGGCGGCAGCCGAGAAATATCATGTTTATGGGATGAAAGGTTATGCGGACGATGGTTATTGCAGCGAAGGGGTAGGGTACTATAATTATGGTTTCCGTGCTTATATCTTGCTTCGTGAGGAGGTTTGCCGCGCAACGCAAGGCAAAATAGACTTCTTTCGTACACCGAAGTTTGTACGCATTGCACAATATGGAAAGAAGATACAAATGTTGAATGGCATTTGTCCGGCATACTCCGATTGCCGGATTGGTCTCACTGTCGATTGGTTTATAAATAATTACTGCGATAATGTGCTGGGCACTGCTCCTTACTTCGAGAAGTGTGTATTTCCTTCCAGCGGCAGGAACCTTTCTCTTTATAGCATTGAATTTTTCCCTCATCAGGCATGGAAGTTGAGTCAGGATGATGAAATAAGGCAAGCTATACAGGAGGAATCCGACCCTCTTCATACTTTTTACGAGAAAGCGGGCATCTTGGTGTCTCGTCCGGCCGGAGAAAGCGGTTGTCATCTTGCCATTTCGGCGAAAGGCGGCAATAATGCGGAAAATCATAATCATAATGATATTGGTTCTTTTGCCGTGTCTCTGGGAAAAGAAACTGTTGTCGGCGATCAGGGCGGTCCTTTTTCTTATCCCGGTGACTATTTTGCGGCAGATGCCCCCGATAAATATCCGATTAAAGGTTCTTTCGGTCATCCGGTGCCGTTGGTAGATGGCTTGCAGCAGACAACCGGCGCTAAAGCGCAAGCGATAGTGCTGAATAAAGAACTGACAGGTGTTAAAGATATATTTTCCATTGACTTGACTTCAGCCTACAATACCCCCAAATTAGAAAAGCTGCTCCGCACATTCATCTACGACCGTAGTGATGCCGGTAGCTTCACGGTTGAAGATGAGTTTTCTGCCAATGCGCCTATCCGATTCGAAACAGCATTAACCACATCCGCCGACTGGAAGCAGATAGATGCCAATCATCTTCTGCTTACGGCTGGCAATGAGCAAATGATTGTTACAATAGATGCGTCCGGGGAGGTGGAACTAGCATCCGATACTATCCAAGTGAATGGTCCGGCTTACGCACGGATCGGAATAGCCTTGAAAGGGATAATGAAAAACGGACAAATTCGTCTTACGATGTGTCCAAAACGTCCGCAGTAGGTGTATTAATTTTCCGTAATATTATGAAACCATAACATTTAAACGGCAAAATAATTGCAGTTTTATGAAATTACATATATTTGCAGCGAAAGATTAAAAGCTAAAAATAAACGTTATCTTAATCTAATTAATAATTAATCTATTGTACTTATGAAAAAAAGAGTCTCTCTTGATTTCTCAAAAAGGATTTTATTCTGTGCTGTGTGGGCATTGGCAAGTGCCGGTGTTGCAGCAAATCCTATGAGTAATGGAAATTCTTCCGGAGTCGACGCTGTTCAAACTATTGAACAAAGTAGTAAAACAGTGAAAGGTGTTGTAATGGACAATTTCGGTCCTGTTCCGGGTGCTAATGTTATCGTAAAGGGAACCACTAATGGTGTAATTACCGACATGGACGGTAACTTCACCATATCTAATGTTCCCGAAAATGCAGTATTGCAAGTTTCTTTTATCGGTTATGTTACCCAAGAAGTAAAAGTAGCCGGTAAGAGTACATTTGAAATTAAATTGAGTGAAGATGCCAAAGCTTTGGAAGAAGTTGTGGTAGTGGGTTATGGTTCTCAAAAGAAGGTAAATTTAACAGGTTCAATTGGACAGGTGGATTCAAAAGTTTTGGAATCTCGTCCTATTACTTCCTCTGCCAGTGCATTGCAAGGTACTATTCCTAACCTGCAGATTACAAATACTAGTGGTGAACCTGGACAGAGTGCATCTTTGAACGTTCGTGGTACCACTTCTATTAATGGTGGTAGTCCGTTGGTACTGGTAGATGGTGTGGAAATGAGTTTGGACTTAGTTAATCCTAATGACATTGCAAGTGTAACCGTATTAAAGGATGCGGCAGCATCTGCTATTTATGGTGTACGTGCAGCTTATGGTGTTGTGTTGGTGACAACTAAGAGTGCTGGTAAGGACATGAAAACTTCCATATCTTATTCTGGTAATGTTTCTATTTCAAAAGCAACGGTTATGCCTGATATGGTAGAACATAGTTGGCAACATGCTGAATTTATTAACCAAGCCTGTGATAATGGTAGTGTAAACCGTTTATGGGATGCTGCTTACATTGAAAAAATGAAAGCGTGGGATGCTGACCCTGAGAACAATCCTGAATATGAAATGGTGAATGGTTCTTTACGTTTCTACGGATTTAGTAATTTGAGAGAAAAGATGTTGAGAAAGGTTAGTCCTACTCATCGTCATAATGTTACTATTTCAGGTGGAAATGAAAAGACGAAGTTTTATTCTTCAGTAGGTTATTTAGACCAGAGAGGTTTATATAAAGTAGGGGAAGATCAATATCAACAACTGAATACTCGTTTAACTGTTGAGAATCAAACTACTTCATGGATGAAATTGGGAGCAAAAGTAATGTATAACTATGCTACCCATGACAAACCTTATAAATATAAAGATGATGTATGGCAGTCTGTTGTCTTTTCTTCACCGACAGATGTTATTGAACCATGGAAAAAAGATAGTCGCTATCCTGAACTTGATGAATGGGCGGGTTACTATGCTCAAAATAATGCTTATGCCATGTTGAAAGATGGTGGTCGTACCAATAACAAGACTCATGATATTTGGGCTACCGCAAGTGCTGATTTTGAATTCCTAAAGGGTTGGAAAGCTCGCGTGGATTTCTCTTATAATTTAAATTATAAGCGTAATTCTGATCATAAAAAGACTTTAACATTCTGGACAAAGGATTTTCAGGCAACAAATGGTGACACAGGTGATAATTTCTTCAAGTGGACTAATGCTGATAAAAATTACTATTCATTCAATGCTTATACGGAATATGAACATACATTCAAAGAAAAACATTATTTGAAGGGTATGTTAGGCTACAATCAAGAGCTGACTAAATATTCTACATTCTCTGCTCAACGTAAAGGTTTGTTGAATGAAAACCAGCCTGCACTGGGTTTAGGGACAGGTCAACAGACGGTTAGTGATGATGGTTATGAATGGGCATTGCGTGGTGCATTTTTCCGTTTGAACTATATCTACAATGATCGTTATTTGTTTGAAGTAAATGGACGTTATGATGGTACTTCACGTTTCCCATCTGATAATCGTTTTGTATTCCTTCCTTCCTTTTCTGCTGCATGGCGTATCAGCGAGGAACCATTCATGCAGTCTACTCGTTCTTGGTTGGATAATTTGAAAATACGTGCTTCTTATGGTGAATTGGGTAATCAGATGTTAACTGCAGATGATTGGAAAGGTAATACTAAATATTATCCATATGTTCCATTCATAAGTTCAGGAACGTCAGGAAACTGGATATTTGGAGATGAAAAAGCATTGTACTTAAATCCAGGAGCGCTAGTTACTCCGGATCTTACTTGGGAGAAAGCAAAGACTGTCAATGTTGGTTTAGATGCAACTTTCTTTAATCAAAGATTAGATTTTAGTTTTGACTATTATCAACGTACTACCTCGGATATGTTGATTAAAGTGTCATATCCTGAAGTATTGGGTACTACTGCTCCTCCTTCCAATTTAGCAGAATTACGTACGAATGGATGGGAACTTTCTTTGAGCTGGAAAGATAAAATAGGAAAGGATTTTGGTTATTCACTTGGTTTTATATTATCTGACTCTCAAGCAGAAATTACTAAATATAATAACCCGACTAATTCTTTGACTACTCATTATGTAGGTGAAAAGATTGGAGAAATTTGGGGTTATGAGACTGAAGGTATTTTCCAAACGGAGGAGGAAATTGCTAATCATCCTACGCAGAATAAGATTAAGAATACAACTTGGAAAGTTGGAGATATTAAATATAAGAATCTTAATGGTGATAAAGAAATCAGTAATGGCAAGAATACTTTAGAAGATCATGGTGACTTGACTATTATCGGTAATACTACTCCGCGTTATCAATATGGTATTACTGCTAATTTGACCTATAAGAACTATTATTTGAATATATTTATGCAGGGAGTGGGTAAACGTGATTTTTGGCCATCTGGTCAACCGTTCTGGCCGGCTGCTACAGAATACTATAATACTCAAAAATGGTTCTTAGAGAATTCTTGGAGTGAAAGTAATCCGAATACTTATTTTGCACGTCCAATAGCCAAAGATGAACGTAACCGTCAAAAACAAACTCGTTATTTACAAGATGCTTCATATTTGCGTATGAAGAACATTTCTTTGGGATGGAATTTGCCAAAAGAATGGATTCAGAAGGTATTCTTATCTCAGGCAACCGTTTATGTTAGTGCTGAAAATTTGTTTGAGTTCTCTAAAATTAAGGGCCCGTACGATCCCGAAGCTGCCCGTGGAAATGGTACAATGTTGTATCCTTTCATGAGAACATATTCATTCGGTGTTAATCTAACTTTCTAAAATTGAAAACAATGAAAAATATATTTAGTAAATCAGTTTTATTGGGTGTCGTTGCTTTAGTAAGTACTTCCTGTAATGATTCATTTTTGGAACGTACTCCTACTAATGATTTGAACTCCCAGACTTTTTGGAATACTACAGCAGACCTTCAGAGTTTTTGTAATGGTATTTACAATGCGGTTTCTGATAATGCTGGTACTGACAATTATAACTTTATTTTGGGCTTTACCAATAATGCTTATAATGGAAAAACAAATAGTGTAATTCCCATTGAAGCAATGTCTGATAATTATGCTACGGTGGATGGTTCACAAACTTGGGCTTCTGCTATTGCTGCAGGGTTGGAAACCATTCCTTCCAATTATAATAGCCCTCTGTATGGTGGTTGGGTGTGGACTGCACTTCATCGTATCAATACTTTCATGGATAATTATGATAAGGTAAAAGTTGCCAGTACTACTGAAGTTACGCTTAAAAAAGGTTTTTTTGGTGAGGCATCTCTATTCCGTGCTTGGTTTTATCTTGATAAAGTACAGAAATATGGTGATGTACCTTTGATTACTCATGCTTTAACTACAGATTCCCCAGAATTGTATGTAGGTCGTACTCCAAGAAAGGATGTTATGACTCAAGTATTGATAGATATTGATAATGCATGTAAGAACTTACCTGATGTATGGCCGGGAAATCTTCCTAATCGTGTTACAAAAGGAACAGCCTTGGCTTTGAAAGCACGTATTTGCTTATATGAAGGAACATATCGGAAGTATCATAACCTTAGTGATAAAGCTGACTATGAGGGTTGGTTGGAAAAAGCTGTATCTGCAGCTGAGGAATGTATGACTCTAGGATACAAGATATATGATACTGGTAATCCTGATAAAGATTATGCTACTCTTTTCACTTCAGATGATTTAGAAGGTAATTCAGAAATGATTATGTACAGAAAATATGCGAAAGGTCTGTTAATGCATCGCCAATGTGGATATATTATTAACATTAGAGCAGGTGGAACGAAGGATTTTGTAGACGATTTTCTGTGTAAAGAGCCGGACGGAACAGCTTTGCCAACAGGTTTAAGTCAGACATTTGATGATAGTACACCGGAAAAGACATTTGCTAACCGTGACCCTCGTATGGCTCAAACTTTCCTTAAACCGGGTAATCAAGCAAGTATTCTCAATACAAATATGGGAAGTAAAAGTTTTCCGCGTTTAGGTGATATGGGTAGTTGGCCAAGTGCTACTGGTTATCATTTGATTAAGTATTATATTCTTGAACAAGACAAAAAAGGCTATGGTAATGAGACTCATGATGCCCCAATTATTCGTTATGCTGAAGTCTTATTGAGCTTAGCTGAGGCTAAGGCTGAGTTGGGAACATTGACTCAATCGGATTTGGATAAGACAATTAATATATTACGTGATCGTGTTGATATGCCCCATATGACTTTGAATCCACCAATGGATCCGAAATATGCAGATTTAGGTATATCTTCTGACCTTGTTGAAATTCGCCGTGAACGTCGTGTTGAGTTATCATTTGAAAATTTACGTTATCAGGATTTAATGCGTTGGGCACAAGGCGATAAACTAAAAGAACGTGTATTAGGTATCCGTTTTGAGGATTCTGATTATGACAATGAACGTTATATTCAACGTGATGCAGAGGGTAAAATAACTGGTCGTGTATACAAACCGGGCGATGCTAATGCTGCAGCTCCAGTTTATACTTATGAGGTGAATGGCAAGCATTATGTAGATGTATATGCTGGAACTAATTATGCGGCAGAAAAACGTGTATTTGATCCTGAAAAAGATTATTTACGTCCTATTCCTACTTCTGTTCGTTCTAAGAATCCAGAATTGGGTCAGAATCCGAAATGGTAATATAGAAAACACAAATTTATTTTTAAGGAGAGGGTGTTTTCATCCTCTCTTTTTTATAACTTTAAATAATTCATATTATTAAAATCAAATTGTACTTATTAATTGCATTATTAGGGATAACCCTATATTCTTTCGAGAATGTTGTAGATAAATAAGATACTGTTCCTTCTTCTGTTAATCAAATTACAGTCACTGTAATTGATACGGTAGGTGATGTAAATCTTGATGTGATAAAGCATGTAGCAGAATCTTATGGAACTGTATATATTAGAGTAAAGAGTAGAACAAATCATTATAATAAAATAATGAATAAAAGGATAACCGCAATATTCTAATTCAATCTAATCTCTTTAGCATATAGAGGCTGCTCTATAAAAGAACGACCTCTATATGTTATTTTGATTTAAGTTCTATTTATTCTTCCTTCTTTTTCCTAACCCCCAACGGCGACACACCAAAGAACGCCTTAAAGCATTTACTGAAATAGCGTGGTGACGAGAAACCCAAGTAGGTAGATATCTCCGATACATTCATTTCCGGTTTATTTTTTAGCATTACCATGGCTTCATCCAGTTTCACCTTCAATATGAACTCATTGGGTGTCAGCCCTATCATTTGCTTGAATTGGAGATACAGTTTACTACGCCCCATACAAAGGGCAGAAGCTAATGAAGTTACATCAAAATCAGGTTTATCATAATTCTGTTTGACGATGGCAATGCTTTTGTCCAACAATTCTTTATCGTTGGCACTTACTGCCGGGATGGATTCGGTAATCTGTGTGGCAGGTAACTTGGAATAATGCGTAATGATTTGCTGTTTATTGCGAATCAGATTGCTGCAACGCGCCAATAAAATCTTCACGTTGAACGGCTTCGTCACATAATCGTCTGCACCGAACATATATCCCTCTACGATATATTCCACCGAATTTTGTGCGGTGAGCAGCACGATGGGGATGTGGGAGAACTCAACATTATTCTTTAATTTGTAGCACATCTCCTTGCCGGACATTTCCGGCATCATCACATCGCTGACTATAATATCAGGTTGTATCTGTTCTACAGCAGCCAATCCTTCACGGCCATTTCGGGCTGTATGTACCTCATAGAAAGCACTGAACATATCATTGAGCATCTCAAGTAACTCCTCGTTGTCTTCTACCAGAAGAAGAACGGGTTTAGGAGCGCCTTCATCAACTTCGGGAGTCGTTTCCGGAACGAATGTTTCCACAGAAAGATCCGGGGCGATGCTTTCTACGCTTAACACATCAGTCTGCTGCTTATTGATAGCGAAATCTTCCTTATTGAAATGCTGGTTGCCTAAAAGTAATGACAATATAAAATTACTTCCCTCATTAACCACACTCTTTATTTCAATTGTCCCATGATGCGCTTCCATGATACCTTTGGCTAACGCCAAACCTATTCCTGTGCCGAGACTGAATGCCGAAGAAGTGGAATCGGCCTGATAGAACCTGTCGAATATTTTGCTGATGGCTTCTTCGGGTATACCCGGACCGTTGTCGCTGACCGTGATAACAGCCTGAGTAGAGGTATGATGCAGGCTGATGGTGATATTGCCACCCTTCGGGGTATATTTAAAGGCATTAGACAGCAGGTTGAATATAACTTTTTGTAACTGTACCGGGTCGAACCAGGCATCAAGTACATCTTCTGCGTGCTTAAAGCTGTAATTGATATTCTTTATTTGCGAGTACTCATAGAAGCTGCTGTAGATTTCGTGAGTGAAAGAGACTAAATCACGTTCTTCAACTTTGAGTTTAAGATACCCCTGTTCCTGCTTACGGAAATCCAGCAGTTCCGTGATGAGATTACGCATGTGCCAGGCATTTTTATACACGCGCAGGATACGCTTGTAAACAGATGGTTCCAGTTTATTGATTTGCATGATTGCTTCCAACTGACCTATGATAAGGGTAAGCGGAGTACGGAACTCGTGAGAGATATTCGTAAAGAAACGCAGTTTGCTTTGGTTCAACTCCTCAATACGTTCTTTCTCTTTCTTCTCACCTTCCAGGGAAGATTGCAGGCGTGTCTGCCGTAGTTTGAAGAGGAAGAAAGTATACAATACACCCATAAGCAACAAAGCATACAGGGTATAGGCGTATGGATTGGCGTAAAAAGGTGCGGCAACGTGGATATTTAGCGATATTTCCCCGTCGGATGCGGAATCGGTATCCACTGGACGAACACGTAATGTATAGTTTCCGGGTGGAATATTGGTATAAGTGATGGAGTTGCTCGTCGTCTGAGTCCAATGGTTATCAAGATTTTCAAAATAATATTCAAATATATTATCACGCTCCAGAAGATAACTGAAAGTACTGAATGTGACAGTGATATTATTCTGGTCATGTTTCAGTTTGATATCCGAAGTTCTGGCAAGAGTTTGCTTCAAGATACCGGTAGCATCGTCAGGCCGAACTTCCTGATTGAATATCAGCAGTTTTTCAAAACATAGTTTCCCTTCGTCGGGGGTGATATACAAATATTGTTCCGGTAGAGAAGCCAGTCCGTTGGTGCCGCCTATGTATATCGTGCCGTCTTTGGCGATATATAGCGTGGAGCCTTGACTGTAACTCTGCTGGAACAGATGATAAGTTTGCTCCACAGTCTCTGTCTCCGGATTGAATACCGATAATCCTCTGTTCAGAAGCAACAATAATTTGTGGTTGATGGGAGATTCCTGAATATAGTAACAGTAATTATTAGGAAGAGAATTATTCTGTGTATTGTATACCTTGAACGAATGGCTTTGAGACTGATACTTGAACAATCCCGATCCGATGGTGCCGAAATAAACTTCTCCACGGCTGTCCTCAAAGATGTGCACCACTCTGAACTTTCCTATGGAAGAAGGGTTGTCGGCATTGGTTTGATAGTGCTCTATCTTGCCGGTAGGTAAATCTATACGTGTCAGTCCTCCCATGGAAAGAGCCAACCAAAGTCGTTCCTGGCTATCGATAAAGAATGTTTCGTAAAAATACTGTTTTTCTAATAACTCCTTTATTTCAGGCCGGTCTGAAAAAGAAGAAAAACTTTCGGTTTGCAAATCCATAAAAAACAAACCGCCTTGTGTCAGTATGGCAAGTCCATCTTTATATTTCCGTATCTCGTTAACGATATTTCCCGCAATCTTCATACGGCTGGGCATATCCTTATTCAGGAGCTGAAACGTATTGCGGTTGATATCGAAGATAGATAAGCCACCCGTATGTGTGCCTATATACAATCGTTGGTTAGGCTGATGATAATAGATTGTTTTCAAATTATTGTTTCCCACACTTTGCGGGTTATTTTCCTGATGGGTATAGCGTGAAAAACTACCGGTAGAAGTATCCAGCTTGTTCAATCCACCTCCTTCGGTACATATCCATAAGTTACCGGAATCATCTTCTGTCATTTTGCCCACGAATGGGAAACTCAGGCAATCTTCATGTTCCAAAGAAGCGGTATAAAACTGTTTATTGGAGTGATACGGGGTAAAAACATTGACTCCGCCATAATAAGTACCTACCCAGATATTATTGTGAATATCCTCGTGAAGGGCATATACCGAGTTATGGCTGAGGCTGTTGGGGGAGTAGTCTTGATGGACATAATGGTTCCATTCGTTTTTGGCGAGGTTGTAGCAGTCCAGTCCTCTGAAAGTACCTATCCATATATTACCGCTGATATCTTCTGCGACACATCGAACCTGATTGTCCGACAATCCTTTATCTTTTGATTTATCAGTATAATAATGGATGTTTTCCTCCGTATCCATTCGATACAAACCATTCCAGGTGCCTACCCATATATTTCCTGAGCGGTCTTTGGTGATGCATCTTCCGCCCTTTTCGAAATGGATTATCGTTTTGGGCGATGATTTCTTTTCCTGGTCGAGACGAATCAGATGGCTGTGAGTGACTACCCATACATGTTTCCCATCTACATAGACGGCTCTTCCTTCGCCTAGACTGTCCGGTAAAGATGCAAACAACTGTAAGGTTGGTTTTTCCGGTAGATAAGTATAGATATCATTATTACAAACTACCCACAATGTACTGTCCTTGCAGAATAGGCCTTTTACATCATCTTTTCGCAGACAGGTAAACTGCTCTTTGTAGATGTCGAATATGACAAGGTCATTACCCGAACGGATGTAGATATGTCCCTTTTTATCACCGCATAATTCATTGATTTCGTTGTTCGTCAAGCCTTGTTTATCCTGCGAGGGTTGGTATATTTTTATCTCTTTACCGTTATAACGATTTAAACCTTCGGATGAACCGAACCACATGGCGCCGATTTCATCTTGGTAAATGGAATATATACAAGTTTGAGAAAGCCCGTCAGGTATTCCTAAATGCTTAAAATAAAAGTCTTTGGACTGTATTGTGATACTTATCGAAATAGAAAGTAGAAATATCAGTGCATTTTTCATATCTACGGAATAATTTATGTGAATTTGCTTACGCAAATGTAATAAATTAAATAAATATCAGCTTTATATTTGGCTGTAAAAATGTATATTTGCATACTTAATAAGTATGATAATTAAACAGATAGCATTATGAAAACACATCCTCTTTGGAGTACTTCGTTAATTACAATTGCCGGAACATTTGCTGCACATCAACAGGCACTTGCACAGCAGCCGAACATTATTCTCATTATTTCGGACCAGCATCGCGGTGATGCCATGAACTGTATGGGAAATCCTTCTGTGATAACCCCTAACATGGATGCCTTGGCTGCGGATGGTACATTGTTTATGAATGGTTATTCTTCTACGCCGAGCAGTACGCCCGCACGTTCGGGATTGCTTACGGGATTGTCTCCGTGGCATCATGGAATGTTAGGTTATGGAAGGGTAGGAAGTCATTATCGTTATGAAATGCCGCAGATGTTGCGTGACCTCGATTACTATACTTTCGGCATAGGCAAAATGCATTGGTTTCCCCAGAAAGCATTACATGGTTTCCATGGTACGCTGGTAGATGAAAGCGGTAGAGTAGAGTCCGAAGACTTCATCAGCGACTACCGTTTGTGGTTCCAGATACAGGCTCCGGGACTGAATCCCGACTCGACCGGCATTGGTTGGAATGCTCATGGTGCAGGGGCGTATAAGTTACCGGAAGAGTTACATCCCACTGCTTGGACCGGAGAGACAGCTTGTGAAATGATTCGGAATTATAAAAAAGGTGCCGGGCAGCCGCTTTTCCTGAAGGTTTCTTTTGCCCGTCCGCACAGCCCATACGACCCGCCGCAGCGTTTGGTGGATTTATATAAAGACAGAGATGTACCTGCTCCGTTCGTCGGAGAGTGGTGCAAAGATAAGGACTATGCCGTACCACAAGATGTGGCTACTGCCAAGAAAGATGCCCCATTCGGGAATTTCGGTGAGGAATATGCCAAGAACTCCCGTCGTTATTATTATGCCAACGTGACTTTTATCGATGAAGAAATAGGCAAAGTAATCCAAGCCCTGAAAGAGCAGGGGATGTACGATAACTCTTTGATTTGCTATATATCCGACCACGGTGATATGCTGGGCGACCACCATCATTGGCGCAAGACTTATCCATACGAAGGTTCGTCTCATGTTCCCTACATTGTGAAGTGGCCCTCTACATATAATTTTGCCAAGGGAACCAAGATTGAAACACCGGTAGAACTGCGTGACCTGTTGCCCACTTTCCTTGAAATGGCAGGAGGAACAATACCTGCTGATATGGACGGACAGTCGCTACTCGACCTGATGAATGGTAATACGGGAAAATGGCGTAAATATTTGGACTTGGAACACTCCACATGTTATAGTGATGACAATTACTGGTGTGCACTGACAGACGGGAAACTGAAATATATCTGGCGTTTCCATACGGGCGAAGAAGAATTATTCGATTTGTCTAAAGACCCGCATGAACTGAAAGATGTGGCCAAAGACAAGAAGTACAAGTCTCAATTGCTACTTATGCGTGAAGCGATGGTGAAGCATCTGTCCGAAAGAGGTGAAGAATATGTAAAGGACGGCAAGCTTCAGGTGTTGAAACGTACCATCCTTTACAGTCCTTTGTTCCCGGACGAAAATCCGGTGGATACGGGTATTTAGTTTATTTTTTCTCTTGTTCCAGCCGTCGCATGCTGAATTCGCATCCGCAATATTGCTGGTTATAAAAGTCATATTCTTTGAGGAGCTGGTTACGGCGGTCTTGTAGTCCGCCTTTCCGCCAGTTCTGTTCCCAAAAGATAGTACCCGGATGCAGGGCGGCGGCACGTCGCCCTGCATCGTTTATTTGCTCCAGGCTCTTCCAGCGTGAAGAGGCGAGGGTTGTGGTAAAAACTGAAAATCCATGTTCGGCAGCATAACGGGCAGTTTCTGTCAAGCGCAAGGTAAAACATTTCAGGCATCGCCCACCGCGTTCGGGTTCATTTTCCAACCCTTTCATAGTACGCAACCAGTACGCATAATCATAATCCGCATCGATGAAATCGAGGTTTTTGGAAGTTACAAAGCGGATAGCCTCGTTTTTCCGTATCTCATATTCTTCTTGTGGATAAATGTTGGGATTGCAATAAAATACAGTCGGGCGGATGCCGTTTTCCAACATGCATTCAATGATGGCCGATGAACATGGGGCGCAACAGCTATGCAGCAATACCCGCGTTTCGTTGTTAGGGGCTTGTATTTGTAACATATATCTTTTAATAAGGATTTGGGGGTTGGAGTGGCAAATATAGGAAAGAATTTTTCATGTTGACACAGCTTTGCGCGATTTCTTGCTATATTTGTTGCCATGAAATGGAAAATGCTGTTGTTTTGTTTCTCTTTGGCGGCGACGGTAGAGTGTGCAAATGCCTTTGCCGGTGATGTGTCGATTGCTACGCTGACAGCTTCATTGGATGAGGCTATCTGTGAGCACGGGCAATTTGTCCGTATACGGGAAGAACGCATAGCAGAGTTGAAACAACAACTGTCTGAAACAGATACCTCAAATATTAATTTTTTTCGATGGAATGGGGAGATTTATAAGGAATATAAATCCTATGTTTGCGATTCTGCCATTCATTATTTGAATACTAACCTACGTTGGGCTGAGCATCGCGGATTGCAGGAGTTAGCTGATGAAACCCGTATGGAGTCGGCCTATCTGATGGCTTCCACAGGTATGTATCAAGAGGCGTTCGAGTTACTGGGGCAAGTGAAGCGCGCCACGTTGCCTGCCCGTTTATTACCCGAATATTATCGATGTTATCGCCGTCTCTACAGTGAATCGGGAACTTATACGCAGGGTGCTTCTTTCCGCAAACAATATCAGCGGTTAGCCGCATGCTATGACGACTCCCTGATACAGGTACTTCCGCCAACTTCTTCTCTTTATCTGGAGCGTAAAGAGATGCGGGCAGCCGCAGCCGGACGTATGGATGAAGCTTTGCAAATCAATGACGTCCGCCTGGCAAATACCCTGCCCGATACCCCGGAATATGCTTTAGCCACTTACCATCGTTCCCGCCACTATCGGCAGATGGGGAACAGGGAGGGGGAAAAACGATATCTCATGCTATCTGCACTGACTGATATCCGGCTGGCGATAACGGACCATGCCTCACTCTGGAATTTGGCAGAATTGCTCTATGAGGAGGGCGACATCGAGCGTGCCTACCAGTACATCCGTTTTTCCTGGAGTGAGACAAATCGTTATAATGCCCGTAGCCGCAGCCTTCAGACGGCAGGTATCCTGTCGTTGATAGACCTTACCTATCAGGCCATGCAAGAGAAACAGAGTGAAAGACTACGCGTATACCTCATTTTGATTAGTGCGCTGACCCTTTTGCTGATAGTGGCCGTGTTCTATATTTACCGCCAGATGAAGCGTCTTTCTGTGGCGCGTAATCATTTGGAACACAGTAATGAGCAACTGGAAATCTCCAATCATATTAAAGAAGAATATATCGGGCGTTTCTTGAATTTGTGTTCCATCTATATCGATCGTCTGGATACATACCGGCGCATGGTGAATAAGAAGATTTCATCGGGGCAGACTGAAGAATTATTGAAAATGGTACGTTCACGTGATGTGCTGGATACCGGCCTTAAAGAGTTGTATGAGAACTTTGATACGGCTTTCCTTCATCTTTTTCCTGATTTCGTGGAAAAATTCAACGACCTGTTGCAACCCGAGGAGCGGATAGTACTCCGTAAGGGTGAGTTGCTGAATACGGAATTACGTATTTTTGCATTGATACGTCTGGGTATTGATGACAGTTCAAAGATTGCAGAGTTCCTTCGTTATTCCGTCAATACAATTTATAATTACCGTGCAAAGGTCAAGAATAAGGCGCGGATTTCCCGTGAAGACTTTGAAACCCGCCTTATGATGATACGCTGATAATACGTCAAACGACCTTTTTTTATCCACTTTTTAGCTTTCATTGTTTATCATCAATTCATTGTTATATAGTGATTTAAGTAGAATATACACTTCATCCTATCCACCTATTCCCAATGGGCGGATACTACTTGTCTTTATCTTTCCTAACTTTGAGAAAAGTTTTAAGTAACCAATATTTATAATACCATGAAATTGAAATTACCTTTGATTTTAGCGTGTTGCATATCTACTGCTATTGCTTGCGCCAACACACAAGAGTCGTCAGTAGATACACCTCCCGGTGTAGGGAAGGCCAAGGTAAAGGCATACATCACGACTGCCGACCGTACACAAAGTTTTAACCAGACTGCTTTAAGTTTCTCCGACAACGCCCGTTCGTCTTCTGTCATCACATTAAATCCTGCTGTACGGTATCAATCCATGGATGGTTTCGGTGCCGCCGTGACAGGTTCTACTTGCTATAATCTGATGAAAATGGTTTCCGCCGAGCGTACAAAGTTCCTTGTTCGGACTTTCTCGGAAAAAGAAGGACTTGGATTTAGCTATATACGTATTTCAATCGGATGTTCGGATTTCTCATTGAGCGAATATACTTGTTGTGATACTCCGGGTATCGAAAATTTTGCTTTACAAAGTGAGGAGAAAGATTATGTGATACCTATATTAAAAGAAATTCTGGCGATTAATCCCGCAATCAAGATTTTAGGTTCTCCATGGACATGTCCCAAATGGATGAAGGTGAACAATCTGGAAGAAAAAAAGCCTTTCGATTCCTGGACGAGCGGTCAACTGAATCCCGACTATTATAAAGATTACGCCACTTATTTTGTAAAATGGATACAGGCATTTGGGAAAGAAGGTATTCGGATTTATTCGGTGACCCCCCAGAATGAACCGTTGAATAGGGGAAATTCTGCTTCTCTGTTCATGGGCTGGAAAGAAGAGTTCGCTTTTGTGAAAGAGGCGCTTGGACCTGCGTTCAAGTCTGCCGGACTGGATACAAAGATTTATGCTTTCGACCATAACTATAATTATGATAATATGGCGGAGCAAAACGATTATCCGGTCAAGATATATGATGACGAGGTGGCTGCCGCTTTCCTTACCGGTGCGGCATATCATAATTATGGTGGTAACCGTGAAGAGCTGAATGATGTTCAGCGTCAACGGCCCGATAAAGAACTTATCTTTACGGAGACTTCCATCGGAATGTGGAATGATGGACGTAACTTGCAACGCCGATTGATAGAGGATATGCGTGAAGTTGCTCTGGGTACTGTTAATAATTGGTGTAAAGGGGTCATTGTATGGAACCTGATGCTGGATACCGAGCGTGGACCTAATCGCGAAGGAGGTTGCCGCACCTGCTATGGAGCGGTGGATATTGATAATTCCGACTATAAAACGATGACTTATAATTCACATTACTATATCATCGGGCATTTGTCAGCTGTAGTAAAACCCGGAGCGTTCCGCATAGAAAGTAAGTCAAGCGGAGACAATGGATTGATGTACGCAGCCTTTGAAAATCCCGATGGAACGGTTGCTTTTGTCGTGCTGAACGCCGGTGAAGATACTTCTGTTTTCAGCCTGACTATAGATGGCAAGAACTATCTGAATGGAGAGTTGCCTGCCAAGTCGGTCGGTTCTTATCTTTGGAAAAAGTGACACGGACACTAACTATAATAAAATTATTACCATGAAAAATCTATTAGTAACGAGTATCTCTATTGCCATGCTGTCATTAGGTCTGGCAGGCTGTAGTGAAAAACAAGCATCCCGGGAGGTTTCTTCCGATGCATTCGTAACCATTCAAGGGCAAGACCTGATAAAGCCCGATGGTTCCAAACTTTTTATACAAGGAACAAACCTTGGAAACTGGTTAAATCCCGAAGGCTATATGTTCCGTTTCAGCAAGACCAATTCCGGGCGTTTCATCAATGAAATGTTCTGCCAATTGGTAGGGCCTGATTTTACGGCTGAATTTTGGAAAGCGTTCAAAGATAATTATGTAACGCGTGAAGATATTCAATTTATCAAGAGTACAGGCGCCAATACCATTCGTCTGCCTTTCCACTACAAACTCTTCACCGATGAAGATTATATGGGGCTGACCGCCAATCAGGATGGATTTGCGCGCATGGACAGTGTGGTGAAATGGTGTCGTGAAGCTGAGCTTTACCTCATTCTTGATATGCACGATGCTCCGGGCGGACAGACAGGTGATAACATTGACGACAGCTATGGATACCCGTGGTTGTTCGAGAGTAAAGCCAGTCAACAGTTGTATTGTGGCATTTGGCGCAAAATAGCGGCTTATTATAAGAATGAACCGGTAATTCTGGGTTATGAACTTTTCAACGAACCCATCGCTCCATATTTTGAGAATGTGGATGAACTGAACGGAAAGTTGGAAGAGGTGTACAAAATGGGTGTTGCGACTATTCGTGAGGTAGATAAAAATCACATCATTCTGTTGGGTGGTTCACAATGGAACGGCAACTTCAAACCATTTAAGGATTCTAAGTTCGATGATAAAATCATGTATACTTGTCACCGTTACGGAGGTGAGCCCACGAAAGAAGCTATTCAGGGTTTCATCAACTTCCGTGATAGTGTCAATCTACCGATGTATATGGGCGAAATCGGTCATAACACGGATGAATGGCAAGCAGCTTTCTGCCGGACGATGCGCGAGAATAATATCGGTTATACCTTCTGGCCTTATAAAAAGATGGATGGTTCGTCTTTCGTAGGCATCACCCCTCCGGAAAACTGGGCGAATATCGTATATTTCTCCGAGGCACCGCGCGCTACCTACCGTGAGATCCGTGAAGCGCGTCCCGACCAGGCAATGGCACGCAAGGCGATGATGGATTTTATCGAAGCTTGTAAATTGAAGAATTGCGTGGTGCAGGAAGGCTATATACAGTCGTTGGGAATGAAGTAATAAATAACTCAAGTTTCGTAAGCTCAACTTTCTTCAGTTGACAAGGGGACAAGTTGACAAGGGGACAAGGAAAGAATGTCCGCTAAACAATGGTAATAGGATGTGTGAGAATCGTTTTTGATACTATCTCCCTTGTCAACTCGTCTACTGATACCTTGTCAACTTCTCTCCTTGTCAACTAGTAAGTTGAGTTTACGAAACTTAAATAAATAAGTATGAAGAAAGTTTTATTAGGTTTGGCTCTGGCAACTGTGCTTCCCCTCTCGGCACAACAGAAACCGGTGTATTTGGATACCACCAAGCCCATTGAAGAGAGAGTAGAAGATGCGTTAGGACGCCTTACATTGAAGGAAAAGGTTGCGATGACACATGCGCAGTCCAAGTTTAGCAGTCCGGGTGTACCCCGTCTGGGTATTCCTGAATTTTGGATGACAGATGGCCCTCACGGTATCCGTCCAGAAGTGTTGTGGGATGAATGGAATCAGGCAGGTTGGACAAATGACTCTTGTGTGGCCTATCCGGCTTTGACTTGCCTTGCCGCAACCTGGAATCCGGAAATGTCGTTACTCTACGGAAAGAGCATCGGTGAAGAGGCGCGTTATCGTAATAAGACCGTCCTGCTTGGTCCCGGAGTGAATATTTATCGTACTCCGTTGAACGGCCGTAACTTTGAGTATATGGGCGAAGACCCGTACTTGGCATCTCGTATGGTAGTGCCATACGTACAGGGAGTGCAACAAAACGGAGTAGCTGCTTGTGTAAAGCATTATGCGCTGAATAACCAGGAAGTAAATCGCCACACCACCAATGTGATTGTGGACGACCGTGCTTTGTATGAAATCTATTTGCCTGCTTTCAAGGCTGCCGTACAGGAAGGAAAAGCATGGGCCATCATGGGTTCCTATAATCTGTATAAGAATCAGCATGGCTGTCACAACCAATACTTGTTGAACGATATCCTGAAAGGAGAATGGGGCTTTGACGGTGTCGTCGTGTCCGACTGGGGCGGTGTACACGATACCGATGAGGCCATCACCAATGGTTTGGATATGGAATTCGGCAGCTGGACCAATGGCCTCTCCAATGGCGCAAGTAATGCTTATGACAACTATTATCTGGCTATGCCTTATTTGCAACGTATTCAGGAAGGTAAAGTGGGTACCAAGGAGTTGGATGACAAAGTACGTCGTATTCTTCGCCTTGCATTCCGTACCACGATGGATGTCAACCGTCCTTTCGGCTCCTTGCTTTCACCTGAACATTACGAAGCTGCCCGCCGCATCGGCGAGGAAGGTATCGTATTGTTGCAGAATAAAGATGCCGTACTTCCCATCGACTTGGACAAAGCAAAGAAAATAGCCGTCATTGGTGAGAATGCCGTTAAGATGATGACTGTAGGCGGTGGTTCCTCTTCTTTGAAGGTGCAGCGTGAGCTTTCTCCGCTGGATGGAATTAAAAACCGTGTAGGAGATAAGGCGGAAGTCGTTTATGCCCGTGGTTATGTGGGAGACGCTACAGGAGAGTATAACGGTGTGGTGACCGGACAAAATCTGAAAGATGACCGTACTCCCGAAGAACTTATTGCAGAAGCTGTAAAAGTGGCGTCCGATGCAGATTACGTAATCTTCATCGGTGGTTTGAATAAGTCCGCCCATCAGGATTGTGAAGACTCCGACCGTGCGGGTTTGGGTTTGCCATACGGGCAAGATGACGTGATTTCCGCTTTGGCAAAGGTTAACAAGAACCTTGTCGTGGTAAATATTTCCGGTAATGCGGTTGCCATGCCATGGATTGCAGAAGTTCCTGCCGTGCTTCAGGCTTGGTTCCTGGGATCGGAAGCCGGTAACGCTATTGCTTCCGTATTGGTGGGCGACGCCAATCCTTCCGGAAAACTGCCGTTTACTTTCCCTGCCAAGTTGGAAGATGTGCCTGCCCACAGCTTGGGTGAATATTCAGGTGTAAGCAGTCGTCAGATAGTTGACTTGAAGTATAATGAAGGTATTTTCGTTGGTTATCGTTGGGCGGACAAGCAGAAGAAAGTGAAGCCCTTGTTCCCCTTCGGTCATGGTTTGAGTTATACCACATTTGCATACGGAAAGCCGTCTGCTGACCAAAAAACAATTTCTGCCGATGGCACCTTGACGGTGAAAGTAACCGTTAAGAATACCGGTACGCGTGAAGGTCAGGAAGTGGTACAACTTTACATCAGCGATAAGAAGTCTTCTCTTCCACGCCCCATCAAAGAACTGAAAGGTTTCAAGAAAGTGAAACTGGCTCCGGGTGAAGAGAAAGAAGTGTCATTTACCATCAATGCGGATGCTCTCAGCTTCTTTGATGATGCCCGGCATGCCTGGGTAGCCGAACCGGGTAAATTTGAAGCGATTATCGCTGCTTCGGCAACAGATATCAAGGGGGTGGTTCCCTTTGAGTTGCAATAACAAAAGACCTACCGTCTGAACGGAGTTTTAATGACATAGTTATTGCCAATAGGTTGGCACAACTTTGCCACTGCGGTGGCACAACAGTGCCAATACTATGGCAAGACTGTGCCAACCTATTGGCACTACATCCGTACTATATGTCCTTTACATAGGGTAACTTATTTCAGACTATTCATATAGCTTACATCCTTCTCAACTGTTCTTGTCCGGCTCCGCTACCTTTGTATTTGCTCTTTGTCGCATTGAATTTGTAGCGCAGGGTAATTCTCATTTCCCGTTCCGACTTGTGTGAGAAGCGCATGCTGCGTTTGGAACCCGCATAACCGGTAACGGGTACCCGGCCACTCAAAAACAGGTCGCGGACATCGAACTGAACGGAAAAACAGTCTTTGAAGAACGATTTGTAAAGTGAAAGGTCCGTGCGGAACATTCCCTTTTCCCATTTCATATTCTCTTTGTTTCCTTCAGTGGCGGCATTCATCAAGATGGAAAGCGTCGCCCACTTAGTGTCGAATGTATTATTGAAGCGGAACGTACCTATAGGGTTATTGAGAGATTTACCGTTATGTACATCCATATCGTACCATTGTTTAGTTACCGCCATCGTGAACGAAGGCCTCCAAATGCCTACTTTAGGCTGAAGGGTTAGCGAGGCATTCACTTGGTCGTATGCCTTGCCGTTAATTATTTGTAGCAGCGATACGCTCGGGGCATCCTTGTAGGTATCACTGTAGGAGGTGATAGGATCACTGATATGTGAATATATTACATTCAGACTGAGCCATTTCCAAGCGGCACCGAAATTGAGGTTGTTGTTGATTTGTGGCACAAGGAACGGATTACCCGTTTCGTAGGTATAGCGGTTGGCATAAAGCACATTGCTTCTCAACTGCCAGTAGGAGGGACGGTCTACGTCGGTGGCATATCCCAACTGGAAATCTATGCCGCCCAGATTGGCCGAAAGCGAGAGAGAAGGGAAGAGGTTGTTGAATACACGGCTCTGTTCGCTCACGTACTTGTCTTCCTCGTAATAGTCGAAGTCGATGTTCTCATATCGAAGCCCTGCCAGCATGTTTATAGGACCTATCTGCCGGCTGTATTCCACAAATCCCGAAATCATACCCTCCTGAATACGGCTACGGTCATCTTCGATGAAATTTACGGGCAGTACTGTGTAGGTAGTCTTACGTTTGGAATAAGAATACTCTCCTCCAAAGTCCAGTTTGCCACCCCATAAAGGTGTGGAGACTGTCAGCTTGGATGCCATTAGTTGGCTTCGTTTCAGGGTCTCGGTGCTGATGATTTGGCTTTGCGGTTCTTCACCCGTCGGCTGGTACTCTTCTGTGGTAGTAATGGGGTCGTTGTTTTTGTCCCAGTACCAGTCGGCATTAAAATCAATGCTCCATTCTCCTATTTTGCCTGTATAGTAAAGGTTGGCTTGCATGGTGGTTTCCTCCTCTTCTTCCGTCAGACGGCTGGTGGAGGTCTCGATAAGCTCTCCGTCACGTTCGACGGTACTTGCCGCATCCAGCCAGGAGTCACTGATAGGATAGCGGTCGTAACTGAAGTTCACGCCGATGGAATGGTTGGGGTTGAACATATAGTTCAGCGCCAACTTACCGTATGGATTTATGCGGTGCATCTCACCATATAGTTCACTGGTTTGTATCCATGTCTTGTCCAGATAGGTATATTGCCCCAGTGTCTTGTAATCGACGGAGGTGGTGTTTGACATATAGAGCATGCCGATGAGGTCGAAGCCTCCTTTGCGGTAGTTGAAGTTGAAACGTCCCGTCTCATCCCATTGTGTAAGGTTGCTGTAGTTGAAGAAAGCCCGCGTGTCGAAA